>Ga0209634_1000254_pt1 | contig 41669 bp, 47 predicted proteins | sample LinPmetageLP40_FD_184043 | JGI IMG/M metagenome (GOLD analysis project Ga0209634, IMG submission 184043) | Marine viral communities from the Pacific Ocean - LP-40 (SPAdes) (version 2) | ecosystem: Environmental > Aquatic > Marine > Oceanic | place: Pacific Ocean | collected 2010-08-26 | reverse complement strand
CTATGTGCCACAAACAAAATATAGTTCAACGGGTAGAGCAAAGCTAATATTCATGGTACCTAAGGGGGGAGAGTATGTGTGTAAGATTCAGGAAATTGAAAATGAATATAGTGATGTGGTTCCTCAATTGTCACCGTTGAAAACAATGCCTGCATGGTTGGTGTATAATTGCATACAGGGCAGGTAATGTAATGACTGGCCCGGTGTAGTGTTAATACTTACATCGCGTGCATAAATAAGGTCCAACGTACTCCCTACTACGGTAGGGATACTGTTGTCCGTACCTGGTTATATGAGTAAATGTCTACCGTCGGTGTTCATAACGCCCTTACAACATTATTATCCCTTACATTTATAGTATCTACCATCGTATATTAACTTAGGTTATACCATAGTATTTAATGCGGCTGGCGGCGTACGTACGTGCATAGTATGCTATATAGCCCATGGGCGTAGGTGTCCATATACGCGTGGTATATATTAAGAAAGGAAGTAGATGTATATTTAGCAGAAGCACCACCTTTCACCATCGATTTAGTATATATCTATATCCAATACAAAGGGAGAATACCAATGTATGTATAAACATGAGCCACAAAGTATTCATCAGACACACATACATCTACCAATGCGATTCATGTAGTGGAGAATGGAAAATAAATGAAGCATCCGAAATTGAAAAACTAAGCTGTCCCCACTGTGGTGAAGAATCTGGGGTTGAATATGTTCATAAAGATCAACGACGTAATCACTACCGTCGTCATATTTAATTCCCCATTTTACCCATTTATGTTAAAATCCAAAAATATCAAATTTCTTTTTTTTACAATTTTTTTCATATCGATAAAAGTATATACATGAAATATCTAATTATTTTATTATTTTTTCTCCCATCATGCTTTACATTAAAAAGTTATGAAAAAATAAATAATAAACAATCCCACCCCCAACCCCACCAATTTTATAAAGATAAACCAACTCATAAAAGAACTTTCCTTGTAAAAGGACATAGATCTTATCGTTCCTACTAAAAAATTAGGCATATTAAAAAATTTTTTATATATTAACCATAAAAATAAAAATGTTAAAAGAAGTTAATATAGAAATATTAGACTATTTTAAAAAACATCAACCAATTAAAGAAGTTAGATGGATTGATGAAGGAAAAATAGAATCAACCCAAAAAGAACTCTCAGAAAAACACCCAAATTGTAATGTTAATTTTTATTGGGAAAAGTATAATGAAAATTATATTTTAGGAAAAGTAAAGAACATAGAAAAGGATAGATTATTAGTAAATGAAGGAGAAATGGAATGGGAAGGATTTATAAATAAGTGGTTTCCATCTACTATTAAAAATAATAAATGGAATGTTGAAAACTTCCATTAAAATACTTGGATTTTGCAAATATCTTTCGTATATTCACCGTATAAATTAAAAAAATAAAGGTTATGTTATTAGGTTATATTGCAATAGGAATATTAATAATGTTTGGAATGGAAGTATCAATCCATGTCCATCGAGATGAAATTGAATTTAATGGTACTAAGATACCAAAATTTAATTTATTTGAAAGAGCTATAATTATATTATTATGGCCTATCCCATTAGGTGGAATTATTAAAAATATTATAAACACATTTAAATAAGAGTTATGAAAAAGTTAAAAGGAATAATATTATTATTTATTGTAATGGTGCTTTTATTATTACTAGCTCCATCATGTAAGAAGATAACAATTAATCAATCCCCATGTAATGGTAATTGTGATAGTAATTATGGAGTTGTTTACAAAAATCAACCTATTTTTATAAATTCAAATGGTTACCATGAAATTGAATGGGATGGGTTAAATTATTTTCAAATAAAGGGACAACTTACACCATTAAATGAACAATATGTTATAAATGGTGAACCCCTTATTGAAACTAAATTTGATTCAGATTATTGGGTAGTATTTGATTCAATAAGATTTCAAACCCCTATGTATGAATATCTTGGTTGGTTTACAGATCAAAATTTTAATTCCCCAATTTCTGTTGGGCCCCATACATATACAATAGATAATCTTCTTTATGCTCATTCACCCCACAATATTGTAGGATACCAAATTCCTAAACATATGTGTGTGGATTGCCCCTATTCAGAAACTTTATTAGGGACTTATTCTAAATACACATATACACCTACACAAAATATTATGTTAGATAATGAAATGGTAGGTGATACAATTAATATTTTTATTGAAACTACATTTAATACAGATATGGGAGAATCCGAAAAAATTACAGATCAATTAAAAGTTATAATAATATGAGTAAGAAAAAGAAAAAAGAAGAAAATGATTGGGTAAATGACTCAGACATTCAAGCATTTTTAGAAATGGCCGATAAACAAGGTCCATGGAGTGAAGAAGATGATAAGACCTATACTATAGGAGGTTTAACTGCTGATAAGGATAATGACTTCATGAAATTTCAAAATAAAATAGATAAAAAAGATGAGTGAAAAAACAGGGTTTGTTGAAAAAATGGAATATCTCTTCAATGAGGCCAACCATTTAGAAATATTTTTACCAAAAGCCCAAAGATGGCATCGAGTAACCCCAACAGATTTTAGATCATGGGATGGTAAAAGAAAAATACAAGGTGAAGATTATGAAGGTCCACTATATGCATATGGTACTAATCGTAAAGTTTCACCAAAACACAATAATAAAATAATAGCTAGTGAAATTTTAAACCAACGTAACGAACGTTCTCAAAAATTAAGGTAATGTCTAATACAATCAAACTAAAAAAAATCACCCTAGACCAATCAACTAAATATTTCAGTCAATCCGAAGACTTATTAGACTCGCCTATAAGATTTTACACTAAAACAGAAGATAAAGATGGGTGGGATACAATAACATATTACACCTCCAGACGTAAGGACATATATGCTAACCGCGGTGAAGCAGATCAATGGGTATACATTTTATCAAACCCGGCTTTACCTAACATGTTAAAAATAGGTTACACAAAAAATGAACCTGAAGTTAGAGCTAAACAAATAAGTGCTGCTACCGGTGTAGCACTACCATATAAAGTAGAATGGGCATTTCAATGTTTTAATGGCGAGCAATTAGAGCAAGAAGTTCACGCGGAATTAGCAAGCTATCGCGTAAATCAAAACAGAGAATTCTTTGATATACCACTAGTTGAAGCACAAGAGGCAATTGAAAAAATTGGAAAACAATATATGTAGTATATACGTATGTACAAATTATAATATGATGAGAGACTTAAGAGAAGAATTGTTTACAATAAAGGGTGGTGATTTCCCTAAATGGTATGGGAATTTAACCAAACTAGAACAAATAGAATATCACCATATATTAAAACAATTAGGTAAAAACGTAAAAAGTAATAAATAGTATTACCTTCATCCCACTTTTTTAGTATTTTATCCCCTAAAATAAAAGTTTTTTGGTAAAGTCACCTTCTATTCATATATTACCCTATATTTATTAACACAAGTTGTTTATTTCTCGTTACTTTAAAATCAAATGCTATGAAAACATTCAAATATCTTTCTGCTTTACTTATACTTTTATTAATAAGTGGCCACCCTTTTGCTCAAATCACAAGTTTTCCTCATAGTACTACATTTGCCTCTAATTTTGGGGATTGGTTACAATCAGGAACTGATGATTTTGATTGGACTCAAAGAACAAGTGGAACTAATTCAAGTGGAACGGGTCCTCAAGCTTCACCCTATGGTGCGAATGGAACAACGGGATATGTTTATACTGAAACTTCAAGTCCTGTAAGTACAAATCAAACGGCAAGAATATATTGTACTTATGATTTATCAAATAAAACATCTGCTAGTATTACATTTTATTATCACATTTACGCTGCTTCAGGATATGGGCCGGGTACATTAAGACTTAAAATATATAAAGGTAATTCCTCATCAGGGGGTACAATGCATTATCCTTGGACCGTTACTACATCTCATAATGGGTGGCAACAAGCAACAGTAGATTTAGCAGATTATATAGGATATTCTTACATACAATTATCATTTGAATCTACAACTGCAGCAAGTGGGACAGTATATCAATGTGATAATGCAATAGATGAAGTTGTTGTTACAGCAACAGGAATTTCAACATGGAATGGGTCTGGAGGAGATGATAATTGGAATACTGCTATAAATTGGAGTACTAATGCAGTACCTACTTCGGGTACTAATTGTGTTATTCCTGCGGGTGTACCATGTAATATTAGTAATGGTGGTAGTTGTAATAATTTAACTATTAACTCAGGTGCAGATTTTACTATAATTAATGGGACTGTTAATGTATTAGGTAATTTGGATGCTTCATCTGGGATACTTAATATTCTTGATGGGAAATTAGATATCACAGGTACTGCTGGGATAGGAACTGCTACCATAGGAGATAATGGAGAAATTGAAGTTGATGGTGCAACTACTTTAGGATCTAATAGAGTTTTAACTATAGGTGGGGTATTTGATGCAAATGGTAATTTTGATGCTACCGTAGATCCACCTACTTTCCCTAATGCTGATATTAATTTTGGAATAAATGGGAGATTAATTCTTGCAGGGGGGACAAATTATTTAGGAGATCTAATGACATCAGATGGGACTGTTGAATATGATGGAGGTACTCAAAATGTTGTTGCAGATTCTTATAATAATTTAATAATTACAACAGCTGGAATAAAAACAGCAAATGGTAATATAACTATAAATGGTGATTTAACTACAGCAGCAACAGCAACCTGTAAATTAGATATGGGTTCTAATAATTTAACTTTAAAAGGAGCAATTAGTGTAGGAGCAATAGATGGATTAGATTTATCAGATGCTAGTTGTAATGTCACACTATCAGGTTCAAGCAACCAAACAATATCACATGCAGGGGTATCTAGTGGTTCTAATGTTATAAATTTACTAACTGAAGATTTTGAGGGAGAATCTATAGGAAATATTACATCATCAGTTTCAACAACTACAATGTATCAATCTGGAAACCAATGTGGAGATGATATTTGGGAAATAGTAGATGCAGGATCAGGGAGTTCATATACTGATTGTTCATCATGTTCTGGCAAATGGCTTATGATGTATAATGATGCATGCAACCAAGATGATATTACTTGGACTGACGTGTTTAGTCCATCAACTACCTCATTGTCAATTACATTTGATTATAGATTTAATTATTACTCGTTAGGGGGTAGTGATGGATTTTATGTATATTTATACAATGAAACAGATGATGCTGAGGTAGAAACACTCATATCTGCAAGTTCAATTGATATAGATGCATCCTATTCAGGAACAGTTAATTTAACAGGTAATAATTCAACTGCCGATAGTTATAGACTTAAAATAAGATACAAAGGAAATGATGATTGGGGAGCATCCATAGATAACATAACTATAAGTGAAAATGTTCCATATACAAATTCAGAATTTCAAAATTTAACCCTTAATAATCCTTCAGGTTTTAGTTTATCTTCAAATATTAATGTAAAAGGGGTATTAACCTTAACAAATGGAAACATTAATACAAATGCTAATACTCTAACCATTACTACAGATGGAACAATTTCAGGTGGTAGTACTTCTTCAATGGTTGTAGGTAATTTAGCAATTAAAACAAATTCAACATCATCTAAAACATTCCCAGTTGGGGATGGGACAAATTATAGACCTGTTATTATTACACCTTCATCTTCAAGTAGCGAAACATATACAGTAAAATATTATAACACTGCTCATGCTAATACAACAATGGGATCAGGTTTACATCATGTCTCTCAATATTATTGGGATATTAATAGAGTAAATAGTGTTAATGCTGAATTAGCTTTTGATTGGGATCAAGGTTATGCTGTTGATGCTCCTGTTGATTTAAAATTAGCCCACTATAACTCAGGAACAAGTGAATGGGAAGATATGTCTGCTACTATATCAGGAGCAGGTGGAAGTGGGAGTGCTACAGCTTCAAGTGGTAGATTAACAGCTACAGCTACTTCATTTAGTCCATTTGGTTTTGGGTCAGGTAGTAGTGGTAATGCTTTACCTATTGATTTAATTTCATTTACAGGTGAGGTTATAGAAGAAATAGAACCTATAGTATTATTAAATTGGGTTGTTGCTTCTCAAGTTAATAATGATTATTTCACTATTGAAAGAAGTAGAGATGTTTATGAGTGGGAAATATTAGAAACAATTACAGGAGCAGGTAATTCCAATACTCAAATATCTTATTCATTAATTGATGATAATGCCTTAAGGGGAACTTCTTATTATAGATTATCCCAAACAGATTATGATGGTGAAACAAAAATTTTTCAACCTATAGCTATTACTATTAAAGGAGAAAGAAAAGAAATTGAAAAAAGAACAAATTTACTTGGGCAATCAGTAAATAATTCGTACATTGGTATAGTTATCTTAACATGGGATAACGGGGATATTCAAAAAATCTATAAAAGTAAATGATTGAATTATTAATATTAACTATTGCTATAACCCTCCTTATTTTACTATTACCCGTTCTTATTGTTTTTATGATTTTAAAGTATATTCTTACTGGTAATAAGAAAATGTTAACAGTATGGTTTTACCGTACTGCTCGTGAAATAGATTTATTTGCTAATGTGGTAGGAGCTGAATTTTGGAATGCAGTTTTTATAACAGATGGTGGTTATAAATTTGGCAATCCTAAGGAAACCATGTCATCAGTATTGGGCAAAAATCAGCGAGATAAAACACTAACTCTGCTAGGAGATGCGCTTCGATGGGTATTAGACCGAATCGAACAAGACCATTGTTTAACTTCAATTAACGATGAAGCTACTAATACTAAAAAAGACATATCTAAGTAATATTTAATATGTAACATTTATATTATATTTGTGTATTTTATATCAAAACACAATATATGAAAAAGTTAATATTATTTATTTTTATTTTAAGTTTTATATCATGTCAAAAATATGAAACCATAAGCCAACCCTTAAATTATAAAGACTATCAAAGTTCAATTGATACAACTTTTAATTATTTAGAAGATATAAAAGATTGGGAAGGAATTTATATTTATGCTGATGGGAAAAAAGAGAAAAATATCTAAAGAAGTACGTAGAAGGTTATTAGAAAGACGAACACGTATATTTACTAAATGGCTTAAAATTAATTTTGAAAAACCCTACACTATATTTTTAGCAGCGTTTTTTCCATTTGCACAAGCATTCTTAGCATCCATAATAGTCATCTACACAGACGCATCAAAATCAAGCTGGCAAGCAAATGTATCTTTGTTTGTTGTTGCGGGATTGTATTATCTTGCGTTTGCTATGAATTCTAAACGAGCAACAAAAGGCTCTTGGTTAGGATTAATGATGTTAGTTGTATTTGGGGCGTTTGGAATTATTTGTGGTAAACTAATGTTAACAAATTAATAATATCTTCGGGTATAAATATACGTCATACTAACGTCATATCCAAATTACATATTAAGTTTCTTAAAAAAAATTTGTATTATACTGGGGAGTTTATGATATTTATTGATATGAATATAGATAAAATATTTAATTTATTTAATTTTGGTGATGGAGAATTTGATTATTCAGATGAAGAATTACAACAAAAAGAGGATTTTGAAAAATTCAAAGAAACACCTTTATTTAAATTAGGGATGTTTAAAAAAATTATCCTTAACCATAAAATTTACCAAAATCATATTATAGATATGTTTAAAAAAGTTAAACCTTCACTAGAAATTGGTGAAGTTGAAGAAACTGGGGAGAATATAGTTTATGGTAGGGGGTGGGAGTATATATCTCAATTTGAATTTAATGATGAATTATGGGAAAGTAGTAGTGAAATAAGTGATAGTATAGAATTGAGAATTGCATTAAAATTATCATTAAATTACTTTCAAGAAATTGAAGAATATGAAAAATGTGCACATCTTAAAAAAATTGTTGATTTGTTTGAAAAGAAATTTGGCCTCATAGAAAAAACCACGTATATTCCCATCACGGGTAATGAGAAAAAGTAAGATTAAAAAAAGGTGACAAGGTAACCAACATCACCACTCATTACCATAAATTCTAAATTTAAAAATTGTTATGAAAAATAAAAAACTAGCCTTAAGACGTTTAGACAAATTAAGAGGAGAATTCAAATCTTTAGATATGTACATTCATAGGGGAGGAACCAATACTCAGGTTAATTTTACCCAAAGAGAAATTGAAGAAACTATTCAAGATATTGTAGATATTATTGAAAGGGAACAAGGTTAAGATGAATCTAACAGCCGAACAAATCCAATCAAATTGGGAAAAGATGTTAGGTTATATTAACACTTACATCTCAGATCCTAGAAGAGAAAAACTTATTGAGTTTTATAAAAAACATGAAGAAGAAATCATGTTAATGCCTGCTTCTCATAAAAAGGCTTACCATAATGCCTTTCCAGGTGGTTATGTAGATCATGTTAATCGTGTAATTGAAGGTGCTTTAGCAACTAATAAAATTTGGATTGAATTTGGTGCCGAACAAAATTACACAGTTGAAGAACTTGTATTCTCTGCTTTAAACCATGATTTAGGTAAAATGGGTGATGGTAAAGAATATGCTCATAAACCATCTCAGGATGCATGGAGGAAAAAGAATTTAGGTGAAATGTATGAATTTAATAAAAAACTTTCATTCATGTCAGTTCCAGAAAGATCAATTAAATTATTAGTTGACACCGGTATCACACCTACAGAAAATGAATGGTTAGCTATTCGTTTACATGATGGATTATATGATCCTGCTAATGAGCCTTATTTAAAATCATGGATGCCAGAATTAAAACCTCGCACATCTTTAATTTATATAATTCATCAAGCAGATTTAATGGCTGCTAGAATTGAATTTGAAAAAGAATGGATGCCTAAATTTCAAGAAGATTTGGATTCTAAAAAGAAAAATTTTATATTAGACAATAATAAAAAACAACCTATTAAAACTAAAGCTCTAGGTTCAATTAAGAGTGAAGGTTTAAAAAATATGTTAAATAGTTTATGATCGAAACAATAATTATATCAATTTTATCTATTACAGTTATAATTTTAGGATTTACAACCTTTAATTTACTTCGTAAAAATGAAAAACAAGAAGATATTCTAATGGAATACTTAAATTACCTTGATAGATTATCAAAAATTATAGAAACATCAGATAAAAAATTAAAAGAAATAGACCATAGTGGTGTGTTCAAATCAGATGATGAAGTTGGACAATTTTTTAACTCAGTCCAACAAATTCAAGATATCTTAAATGATTTTAAATTAAAACAAATCAAGTGATCACCGTGGCTAAAAAAAGAAGACCAAAGTCTAAAAACTACTTTACAAAAGATACTGAAAATGCTATTGTTAGATATAATAATGAACCAGATTCAGAAGTAAGAAGCCAAATATACAGGAATGAAATTCATTATCCTTTCTTTAAATTAACAGAAAATATAATCCACACATTTAAATTTTATTATACTGAAGTAGATCAGATAGAACATTTACAACATGAAGTAATAACATTTTTACTTGATAAAATTCATCTATTTAATCCTGATAGAGGGGCTAAAGCTTATTCTTATTTTGGTACTATAACTAAAAATTGGCTTATAATATATAACAATAAAAACTACCAAAAAAGAATTAAATCTGCCCCTGTTGATGATTTATATAAAGATGAAACTTATAGTTCAGAAATAGAATATGTTCCAACAAAAGATAATTTATCAGATTTTATAGATAAATTTGTAATTTATATTACAGATAACTTTGATTTATTTTTTCCTAAAAAGTTAGATGCTCAAGTAGCCGACGCAATTTTAGAATTATTTAGAAAAAGAGAAAATTTAGAAATATTTAATAAAAAAGCACTTTATATTTATATTAGGGAAATAATGGCAACCCATGGTATAGCTGTTAAAACTCCAAAAATAACTAAAATTGCAAATAAATTATATAATATTTTTAAAGAAAATTATATTTTTTATTTAGAAACGGGTTACATAGATTTTGAAAGACCCTAACTTTTCATATTTATACATGAATAAAACGTATAATTATGAGCCATTTAGACAAAAATATATTCGGTAAAAAATCCTACTCGGATTTACTTAAAGAAATTTACGATAATCAAAAGAAGAAAGAAACACAAATTAGTGCATTAATCAATGAATTAAAACCATTAATCAGTGATATAGGTGATGCTACAATGATTGTGCCACTTATCAAAGAATACATGGAACTTGGCATTAAAAATGATGAGGCGCTTATTAAAGTTGCCACTATTTTCCAACGTATATTTGCAAATGAAGGGACAGAAGAAAATGGGTTTGGTATTTCTGAAGAAGAAAAAGAACAACTTTTAAAAGAAATAAACAATTTACAACTACCACCTAAAAAAGAAGAATAATGGCTCTTAAGAGAGGTTTATCATCAAAATCAACTAATCAAGGAAGTTCCCAAAATATGGGTGTTGGGAGTTTACCTAACATTCTTTCTAAAGTTAATAAAATTAAAGTAGGAAGGGTTAATGAAATAATTTTAAACCAATTCCACCCTAAATTTGAAGAAGTTGGTGGGTATAATGGATTAGGTACTATATTTTTTGAAGAGAATAATTATTTATCTAATTCTAATAATAAGGCAAAACCTTTTTTCCCCCAAATTTCATCTTACCCTTTAATTAATGAATTAGTTCTTATATTTAAATTACCAAATTCTGATATGGGTATTCTTCAATCTGAAGAATCTTTTTATTATATTAATATAGTAAATTTATGGAATAGTCCCCACCATAATGCTTACCCAAATCCTACTAAAGATAAACCTCTTAAAAGTGAACAAAAAAGAGATTATCAAAAAACACAAGCAGGTGCTGTAAGAAGAGTAACAGATGAATCAACAGAAATTTTATTAAATGATCCTACAAACCCAACACAACAAACCTTTATTGAAAAATCAAATATTTCACCCCTTCTCCCTTTCCCAGGGGATAATATCTACCAGGGTAGATGGGGTAATAGTATAAGATTAGGTAGTACGGCTAAACCCATAAATGATCTCCCCTCAGAAAATCCTTGGTCTTCTTTTGGTGAGAACGGTAGTCCTATTACATTAATTAGGAATGGTCAAAACACAGAAAATGTTACTGAAGGGTGGATTCCTATAAATGAAAATATTAACCAAGATTTTTCATCAATATATTTAACTTCTACCCAAAAAATTCCAATAGGTGTAGCTAGTCAAAATTATTTTTCATATACCCCTAAGGATAAAGAAATCCCAACCATACCCTCAGAATATACAGGTAATCAAGTAATAATTAATTCAGGACGTTTACTTTTTAATTCAACAAATGATCATATAATGTTAAGTTCTCAAAGAACTATAAGTTTTGAAGCAATTAAAGGATTTAATTTTGATACTCCTGCTAATTTTGTTATAGATGTTGGAACTACAATTAAACTTGGGAGTAAGGATGCTACTGAACCTCTTGTAAAAGGAGAAACGTTAAGAAAAGATTTACAAAATCTTACCCAATCTTTACTAAACATTGTATCAATTTTAAAATACCAACAATTGTGGCCCGCAGGTGTTCCTGTACCTGATGGTGGTACCTCAGTTGTATCTTCCCAAGTAGAAGCTCAACTTCAAAACATTTTAAAAGATTTTAATAAAGATTTAAGTGGTAATTCTGCAATATTATCAAAAGTAAGTAAAACAATATAATGGGTGAATTAATAAATTATACCGTAATTAAAGGGGATACTTTATATGGCATAGCACGTAAATACCCAATTCCAAACTTAACTACTAAAGAAAGAGTAGAAGATATATACCAAGCTAACATTAGTTTACTTGCGGGCAGATCAACAATTTCATCTACAACAGGCAATCTTTTAGCAAATGAAGATTTAATATACCCTGGTGATATATTAAATATACCCCCTGAACTTCCTCCACCATCACCCAACCCCAACCCAGAAAGTGATAATAAATTAAGTATTAATTTTAATTATGCTATTAGGGGTAAAATAGTAAATGATAATAATAATCCCTTAACAGGAGTTAAAATTCAATCTAGTGCCGATGGTATGACTACTTTAACTGATAGTAGTGGGGGTTTTATTATAGAAGGAACATATGATAAAGATTCAACATTTACTCTTAATATATTTTTTTCTGGATATAGTCAAGAATTTATAATTCCATTTACAAGAGAAAATATAATTAAACCTAATATAGGGGTTATTATTTTAACTTCTAATATTATATCACTAGAAAATGAAATTAGAGAAGAATTAGTTATACCTGACCTTCAAATAAAAACTATACAATTAGAAAAAACAGATTTTGAAATGGCTAAGCAACAAGCTATGAATAAATTAATAGTAACTTTAAAAACAGTATTACTTCCCTCAATTCTAACTTTAATAGCAAGGTTTGGAATAACTAAAGCTAAAGAAATGATGGGAAAAAAGTTTAAGGATATGAATGCTATTTGTCCTGCTAATTTAGCTGAATTAAATGACTTAATAGAGAAAAAAAATCAACTAACAAGACAGTTAAATAATATTTATAATTTTTTAAATACAGTTAAAGTAGGAGTAGAATTAACAGATAAAGTTTTAACAGTATCTCAAATAACCCTTTCAGTAATAAGTAATTTATTTAATGTTTTTCCTATTGCTGGTTTTGGAGCCCCGGATGTTTCAAAACCTATACTCCCTGTAATAGATAAAATAAATGAACAATTAACAAAATTTAAATTAATTTCATCTACTACTTTATTAGTACTAACTATGTTAATAGAAATATTAAGTATGATATTAAGTTATTTGTCTTTATTAGACAGTTTAATACAAGGGTGTGCTATAGAAGGAGCCTTATCTCAAGAAGAAATATCAGATGAGTTGCTAGCTGCTACTCAAAAACAATCTCAACAATTATCCCCAGTTGTAACTAATGTAAATGGGTTTAAAATGGGTGTAATACCTGTTGATGGTACAACAACTAACAGTTTAAAAAGAAGAAAAGCTATAGCTAGAAATGCTCAAGGGGTAATTATGTTAGAAGGTGAACCTTCATTTTCTTCAAATGATCAAATACTAATTGATGAACTAGTATATTATATTAAACAAAATGATTTAAAAGCAGAATAATTCAATATTTATTAAAAACACCACATGAAAACCGAAGCACTTAAAAAAATAATAAAAGAAGCTGTTAGAGAAGCTATACAGGAGGAGTTAAAGGAAGTTTTATTAGAAGCAGTTAGAGCACCTAAAACTCCCCTTACACAACCTCTTCAAGAAAATAGAACAATAACTTCTACTACACCCCCAGTAGCTAAAACTCCTAAACATTCTTTAGCAGAACAAAAACAATCATATATGGATATAATAGGTGAAACTGGATTAAACATGAAAAGTGGAGATGCACAAGGATTTAACAACAAACCTTTTAACCCACGGGGTAACATAGATACTACTTCACCAAATGGACAATTACCTGAGGGAGAAGTAGATATGAATCAAATAATGGGATTAATGACTAAATAATGGCATTTGGAGCACAACATATATACCCAATAGACTTTAATAAAAGTTCAGCTGTAGGAGTAGATATACCCCTTTCAGGTCCTTATGGTGTACAGAATAATGCTGTTAGTGGTTCTTTAGTTCTATCACCACCAACAACAACTCAACAAACCCCATTTAAATCAAATTATACTACAGCGGCTGCTATTAAAAATAATTTAATTAATTATTTTCTAACAAACCCAGGAGAAAGACCTTTAAATCCAACATTTGGTGGTGGTTTAAGAGCCTTTATTTTCCAACAAATCACAACAAATAATTTAGATTTTTTAAAAGAAAGAATAGGGAAAGATGTAAACAGATTTTTTCAAAATGTAAGAATAAAAAACCTAAATATTTTAGAGAGAACAGATTTAAACATAATTACAGTAGAATTAACATATAGTGTAATAAATACTAATATTAGTGATACACTAGAAATAGACTTTGCATAATGGCTACAAAAGTAAATAGAGACGTAAAATATATAAACAGAGATTTTTCTGATATTAGGGCTAAACTAATTGAGTTTTCACAAACCTATTTCCCCAATACTTACAACGATTTTTCCCCTACATCACCAGGAATGATGTTTATGGAACAAGCTGCTTATGTAGGTGACGTATTATCTTTTTATTTAGATAACCAATTACAAGAAAACTTTACACAGTTTGCTAGACAAACTAATAATTTATATGAGCTAGCCTATATGTTTGGTTATAAACCAAAATCAACAGGTGCAGCTCAAGCTACAATTGATATATATCAACAAGTACCAGCTTTATCTAATGGAGAACCTGATTATAGTTATGCTTTAAATGTTCAAGAAAATACTACAGTTACTTCAGTCTCTAGTCCTACTACATCTTTTATAATTGAAGATAATTGTGATTTTTCGTTTTCTAGTTCATTAGACCCAACAGAAGAATCAGTATACCAAATTTCAGGTGATACACCACAATTTTATCTTTTAAAAAAATCCAGAAATGCTATTTCTGCAAACATTAATACACAAACTTTTTCTTTTGGGGCACCTGAATCTTTTCAAACTGTTGAAATTAATGCTAATAATATAATAAAGGTATTAGATATTATTGATAGTGATGGAAATAGGTGGAATGAAGTAGATTATTTAGCTCAAGAAATGGTATTTGATAGTATAAAAAATACTAATACTAATGATCCAAATAATGTAGAAAATGCTGGAGATGTACCTTATTTACTTCAACTTCAAAAAGTACAAAGACGTTTTACTACTCGTTTAACTTCACAAAATACACTTCAAATTCAATTTGGCGCAGGTAATCCAAGTGATGTAGATGAATTAGTCATTCCTAACCCTAATAATGTAGGTATAGGTTTACCATTTGAACAAGATAAACTTACAACAGCATATTCACCTACAAACTTTTTATTTACTGATACTTATGGTATATCTCCTTCAAGTACTACATTAACTGTAAGATATTTAACAGGTGGGGGGGTAGAATCTAACGTTCCCGTTGGTGATTTAACTAACTTAAGTACAACAAGAATTAAATTTAGTAGTGTAAATTTAAATAGTACACTAGCTAACTATGTATTTGATTCAGTATCATCAACAAACCCATCACCCGCTAGAGGAGGTGATGCAGGTGATACACAAGAAGAAATAAGACAAAAAACAGTATCATCAATAGCTGCTCAACAAAGAACAGTCACATTAGATGATTATATGGTAAGGGCTTTAAGTATGCCCCCAGAATATGGTACTATATCTAAAGCATACATTGAAAAACCCCAATTAACAGATAATCAAGTATCTACTATAGAAACTTTAAATTTATTTATTTTATCCCAAAATAATTCAGGTCAATTCTCAGAATCTTCATCAACATTAAAAAAGAATTTAAGAACTTATTTATCTCATTATAGAATGATTGGGGATAATATAGAAATAAGAGATGCTTTTATTATTAATATGGCTATAGATTTTGAAATTATAGTATTACCTAATTTTAATAATAATGACGTTATATTAGCATGTATAGATTCTTTACAGTTATATTTTGCTAGAGATAATTGGCAAATAAATCAACCTATTATGATAAGAGATTTATATGTTAGATTAGATAGAATAACAGGTGTTCAAACTGTCAAAGATATTAAATTTTCTAATAAAGCAGGAGTCTCTCAGGGATATTCACAATATGCTTATGATATGGGAGGAGCAACTCAAAATCAAGTAATTTACCCATCATTAGACCCTAGTATTTTTGAAATAAAATATCCTAATACAGACATTAAAGGTAGAGTAGTACCTTTATAAAACTTAAAACTATGGCATTAATAAATTCATTTAATAAAACTAATTTTGATTTAGAAAGAGGGAATAAAATTAATATTCCCTATCAATCTATGATAGGAGGTCAACCTAAATCATTTTCAACTACCCACCCTTATACTCCAAACTCAACCTATTTAAATATGATAAGAAGTCAAGGTAAAAACACATAAAAAATGGCAGTTTATAAATTATTTCCTTTTAAAGATGCTACTCTATATTCATTTTATCCTAATATGAATACGGGGATAGACCCTATAACAGAAGTTTCAAACATAATTTCAATAGGAACCACAGGATCATCACCTAGTACCCCCCCTCAAGTAGCAAGATTTTTAACCCAATTTTCTACTGGTGAAATAAATAACATTATAAACAATAAAATTTCAGGATCTGAATTTGATGTTTTTTTAAAATCTTTTATAGCTACAGCTCAAGGGATTTCATTAAATACTTCTTTAGAAATCTTCCCAGCAGGTCAAACTTGGAATAATGGAACAGGAACGTATTTAGATTCACCAATAGTGCAAAATGGGTGCTCATGGAATAATTCTTTATCAACAGGATCAGGAGAATGGATTGTTAGTGGAAGTGTAGGTACCAATTTTATAACAAGTTCTGTTAATATTGATTATAAAAGTTTTGGGGGAGGAAGTTGGGCTTATAGTGCTTCTGATGGAACCCTATATAAAGTCACCCAATCTTTTGATCTAACAAGCCAAAAAGATTTAAATTCTAGCGTTAAAAATATAGTTAAAAAATGGAATAGTGGGTCTTTAGAAAATAATGGTTTTTTAATAAAATTAGAAGATAATTTAGAATTTGATCCTAGTGCTTCAGTCCAACCCTTAATGAAATTTTATGGAAGAGAAACTAATACAATATACCCCCCACAACTAGAGTTTAAATGGAAAGATTTTGTAAACTGTTTAACAGGTTCAGCTACATCTAGTATCGTAGATACTACCACTTTAGTATCATCTTTAAATGAAAACCCAGGAGTATTTTATTCTTCTAGTATAAATAGATTTAGATTTAATGTAGCCCCAAAATATCCTCCTAGAGTATGGACAACAGCTTCTCAATTTACAGGAGTAAATTATTTACCAACTTCTTCATATTATGCTATAAAAGATTTGGATACCAACGAATTTGTTGTAGATTATGATACTACATATACACAATTAAGTTCTGATGTTAATGGGAATTATTTTGATGTGTATATGAATGGGTTAGAACCTGAGAGATATTATAAAATATTAGTAAAAACTACAATAGATAATTCAACCTTAATATTAGATGATAATTATTATTTTAAGGTAATTAATGGGTAATGGCAAAAAATGTAAATTTAAATAAACAAGTTTTTGATAAAGTAACCTATCAAAAAACCATCAATACTTCTTTTACAGAATTAGGGGTTGAATCAATTCAAGAACAGCTTGACAATCAACCAACAGTTCAAGAGTTTTTTGATATGTATAATACTTTATTTTATCAAATTAATGAGTTAGGATCTACTAATTCCCATGAATTTTTAGTTAAAACAAGTGGAGAATATATATCATTTGAAGAAACAGATAATTTAATAACAGCTTTACAAAATGAAATAGCTGCTTTAAGAAAAGAATTACTAGAAACTCAACAACAGTTAGCAAATTCTCTCCTTCCTGAACCTGTAGAAATAGAAAATCTCCCAGAAATTGAAGATATTGAAATTGAACCTATTTCACCCCCAATAGAATTAATAATTGAAACACCATCAGCAGAAGAAGAAGAAGCACCTAAAGTTGAAATATCTAAAAGTTTATTAATGTTCAATTTAGATTACTTATTAAAGAAAAATGATTTAGCAAGTGATAATAGAAAAAAATTAGTTAGAAATCTTAATCAAGCTCAAACTTACATTAATAATAACCCGGGATCATCTTTAGGAAAATATCAACTTTTTAAAATTGCTATTGAGAAAAGATCAGGTGGTGACACTGAAAAATCATTAATAAGAGTGCTAAATCAAACAAATAATAATCTCTTAGCAGGTGGAAATGGAAGGTTATCAGGTACTTAAAAATCCTATACTTAAAAAATGGCAACAGTAAATAGAATATCACCAGTTACTTATGAGCTTCAGTCTTATAACCCTAATGATGCAGCTCTGCTAAATCAATTTAGCATTGATACTGCTTTAACTAGTTCTAGTTGTATTGAATTTTTTATTTATGATTTAAATCAAAATATAGTTTCAAACCCAGTTTATAATTATACAGGGTATACGGTTGAAAATGATGGTCAATCTGCAGGAAATGATAATCAAATAACAAATTTCACACTTTCTCCGGGGGATGATGTTGAAGCTGCAGGGTTTAACCAAGGTAAATATATAGCCTATTATAATTATCTTACAAAACAAATAGGTAATTCTAATCAATCTTTATATATATCAGAAATTTCATCAGATAGAACTGAAATAAGGTTAGATACTAATTATGACCTAACACAACAAATAGGGTTAGATGAAAATAGTTTAGTAGAACAAACTAATAAATTCATTAATTTTAGAGATAACCAAGATTATTTTGTAGATTTTTATATTAACCTTGGATTAAATAATTTATATATAGCTAATAATATTAAATTAGATAATCCAAACTCTGAAAACCCTACAATTTTAATTAAATTATATGAGCCTTTACCACCAGAAATTGAAATTAAGCAAGGTGGGGTTTGGATTGTTACAACTTTAAACGAGTCTGAGGCTTTTCAAGTAGATATTCCAATAGAACAGGTACCTTTTGATGATTTTGAAAGAATATCAGGTCCTAATTTTAATATTCCTATAAAATCTCAAATAAACAATTCAACTATTAAGTTGTCTGAGAGTGATATTATCCAAAATGTTCCAAGTAGTAGTGCAAATCAACTTGATAGTATATTATTTTCCCAATCTATAGATATTAGTGTAGATTATACAGATTATACAGATTTTATTCATTTTAGTTCTGCACAAACTCGAATAGAAAATTTCTATTACAAAGTAGGATTAATTGAAAATTATTCAGCTTCTATTTCCGGTTTAAACTCAGTTTCGGGTTCTTCAACTAGTACAAATTTATTAGAAAATAACATCACTAATGTAATTAAAAACTTTGATAAATTTGAATATTTTTTATATTATACAAGTGCTTCATTAAATATAAGTGGTTCTGATGTTTCTTACCCAAAAACTACTTCTTCTCCACCATACCAACTAGCAAAAACAGGAAGTGTAGCAGCTTTAAAATGGTTAGGAACTAGTGATATCTACAACACTTCTGATCCTTATTATGGGGGTAGTTTATATACTGCTTCTATTTTTGATAACCAAAACCCAGACCAACTTAAAAAATCAATACCTGAATATTTAAGAGAAGACCCTGCAAATCAACCATATGATTTGTTTGTAGATATGGTAGCCCAATATTATGATAATGTTTGGTTATATACAAAAGATGTTACTCAAAAATACAATGCTGATAATAGATTAGATTTTGGTATATCAAAAGATTTAGTTGCAGATGCTATAAAAGACTTTGGTTTAAAATTATATCAAAATAATTTCTCTAATGAAGACTTATACACAGCTTTTTTAGGAATTACCCCTAGTGGATCTATCTTCCCAGTTGCTAATATTACATCTTCTCTACCAGCTCCAACTGGGTTTGAATTTGTAAACACACTAATCTCAGCTTCAAATGATATTATACCCTTAAATGATGCTAACAAATCATTATATAAAAGGTTATACCATAATATTCCATATCTGCTCAAATCAAAAGGTACAATGGCGGGCTTACGAGCTCTAATAACTTCATATGGTATACCTGATACTATACTTAAAATATCTGAATTTGGCGGTAAAGATAAGGTAAATGAAAATGATTGGGATTTATATTTTAATAAATTTAATTATGCCTTTTCTACATCTGGATCAGATTATTTAAAAACCCAATGGCAATTAAATGATAGTTGGGGTTTTACATCACCTCAAAATAACCCAAGAACATTAGAATTTAGATTTAAACCAGAAATACTTTCAGGTTCTTCATCATCATCAGGATCTTTTGGGCTAACTAATGTATCTCAATCTTTATTTAATATAGTTACAGGAGATAATTCTGTTAATGCTACTATAACTTTAGAATACACAGGTTCAGGTTTAAATACGGGCTCATTAGTTAATGATAGTGGTTCCTATAAGGGTTCAATTAAAGATCCATATTACCAATATGCATATCTTAATTTTTACCCCTCAGCTTCTGACACTACAATTTCAGCAAGTTTATATTTACCTTTCTTTGATGGAGGTTGGTGGTCAGTAATGGTTACTAGTGGAAGTACAGGACATGAACTATATGCTGCTAATAAAATATATAATGGAAAAGATGGAACTGAAATAGGATACATAGCATCTTCTTCAGTCACTTCATCTTTTGATGGTTGGTCAACTGGAAGTGGTAAAAATGTTTATTTTGCTTCTTCATCATTATATCCTGGATTTTCAGGTTCATTACAAGAAATAAGATATTATACTACTAAATTAAGTGAAAGCGTATTTAAAGATTATGTAATGAATCCTTTATCTATTGAAGGTAATGGGGTTAATTCTTCACCTGATCAATTAGCTTTTAGAGCAGCTTTAGGAAGTGAATTAGATATCACCACAACATCTTCAATTCATCCTAAAATAACAGGATCATGGGATATTACCCAATCATTTTCAGGATCAAATTCAGGAATCTCAGCAGATTCATTTTTCCAAGGTCTTAATACTTCTTCTTATTATTACAATAATGAATATGTTTTTCTTGATCAATTCCCTGCTGGTATAAAAAACAGAGTTACTGATAAAGTAAGATTTGAAAATAATGTTGTACCCACAGGCAGTACTTTATCACCAATTAGAAGGGTAGCTCAAACTACAGAAGCTAGTGCTTCATATACAGATAACCTTAATTATTTAGAGGTAGCATTTTCACCTCAAAACCAAATTAACGATGATATTATATCTCAACTTGGAAATTTTAATTTAGGAGACTATATAGCAGATCCAAGACAAAGATCATCCTCTCTTTTAGATTATCCAGACTTAGATAATTTAAGTAAAGATTATTTTAAAAAATATTCAAAACCTTACAATTTAACAGATTTTATAAGATTAATAAAATTCTTTGATAACTCATTATTTAAAATGATTAAGGATTTTATACCAGTAAGAACAAGCTTAGCATCTGGTTTAGTAATAAAACAACATTTATTAGAAAGAAACAAATACCCTCAACCTCAAGTTAATATTAATACTCCAGTAGCTAAAGTAGCTTCATTTGAAGAAGCCTCTTCAGAAATTGAAATGACAACCCAAACTCAATTTCCAATGGTAACTCAAGTTGGGAGTTTTTTAATATTAAATTCAGGCAATACTCCAGGTTCTCCAGAACCAGTAATGGGTCAAAATTATATCTTACAAAATTTATTACTTACAGGTTCAGTACTTCCACAATGGAATGGGTACGATTCAGGGTCATTAGTTAATGCAACTGCAGGTCCTGGTGGAATGTTTAATGAATTTAATAATTTATCAACTTCTCCTGCTGGAGCTTCAGGTTCAGGTCCTGTTAATAGTTTTAACATTACCCAAAGTTGGTCTGTTACTACCCCATCATTATCAGGTTCAGTAACTAGCACACATGATTCTCAAACTGAATTTTATGATGGTGAACTTTCAGGTTCAACTATGTTAATTACAAACGGTGAATTAAATGAAAGTTGTTTTTGGGCAAAAAATGTTAACCCTGAAGGAGCAGAATATGGAATAAGATCTTACAATTCAACATCTGATACTTTTAGTTTATTTATTGATACTAAAAACCAACCACTTGATGGATTCATACAAACTTGGTTCCAAGATGATACAGCTGTACCTTTACCTCCACCACCATTTAGTAGTTAAAAATATTTATATAAAATGTCAGGAAAAATAAGATATATAAAAGTCTCTAAAAAAGATAATAATGGAGTTGATATAACAACAACATTAGAATCCATAACCGAAATTACTTTACCATTATCAACAGGTAATAAATCTTACCCAATATTAAGTACTACAGAATACCCAACATTTTATCTATATTATGTTAACCCATCTTCAAACACAGATATACCCTCAGGAGATAAATCAACAGTAAAATATGATTTTACAGGATCATTTTTTGAAACCGGCTCATATGTTGGAGGTATAACACCTAACCCAATAAACTTTTCATCAAGTATAAAGGATCCACTTAATCTATTTACACCTACTGATGGTTTAATTATTAACACATATGCCCAAAAACAATTCCACATATTCGCCACAGGAAGTATTAAATTTGTAAGTAGTGGTGTAGGTAGTGGTACTCCTATATTTGGTATTTCTAAACAAAAATCTGATGGGACTTATGATTATAATTTACTCCCTGGTAGCGTATCTAGTGGGTTTGGATCTTATGAAGATTTTTTAGTAACTGGAAGTGTTACCCTTAACCCTGGGGATAGATTATTTATGGCAGGTTTTGGAAATGCTCCTTCTGGATCATACTTTATAGATTCTTCATCAAGAATATTTATTTCTTCATCTGCTGCAACTGGAACTACTAAAGAAATAGTTATAGAACCTTTTTTCACATCTTCATTTTATGGATCAGATTGTGATGTAATGCAGGGAGAAGTAGAAGATCAAAGGGTTAATCCTAAATTACAAAAAGTAGATTATTCCACATCTCAAACAATTCCAGTAAATGCAACTGTAATATTAGCAGGAACGGCTGAAAATGCAAGTATCCCAGAATCTAATTATACACAACTATCAAGTATAAACATTAAATATAATGGTTCTAAAAACCAAAGTGAAAAAATAAATGAATGGATAGACAAAACAGGAACTTTAACAGATTTTTCTCAATCTTTTAATATAGGAAATTATGGTAAAACCTCACCTATAGATTCTTTAGATACAACTATATATGAATTTAATTGGGGGGGTGGTACTACACCTGAAATTTTAGGTTATGGTGCTGTTAAAATGGGAAAACTATTACAAGTAAATACAAAAGACTCAATAAAAACTATAAACCCAAGTACAGGTTTTAAAGAAATAGTTAAACCTGTTGCCTCACCACTTCCCGGAGGGTTTCCCTTAGCAGATTACGGTAGGAGTTCTTCAATTTCTTCAAGTGTAAGTGAATATTATTATTTATTAAATGGAAATAATCCTATAAACCATGAAATATCAATGTTTCCATACCCAAATCAGGAAAATGCAGCTTATAACCCTGTATTACCTTCTACTACAAAAATATTAACTACTGAATTTGGTGTACCATTAAAATCATCTTTTGTATCTACTAGTTCTTATTCATTGGGTGGGAGTAGTGTTGGTGTAGGTAGTATTAAGAATTTTGTTAGTCATAGTGTAGTAAGACTTGTGGAAAGAAGACAGTTTAATACTCTTAATGATGATTATAGTTTAGGAGATATGATTAGTCCTGGTCTTCTTTATAATGGTATATTTTCAGGTTCAGTTGATAATAGTAGTGCTTCATACTATAATCAAATTACAAGTTCTATGGTTCCTATTAATAATCAATTAAATAGTGGAGAAAGATGGTTTTTTACTTTTTATACAAATTTAGAAACTCCTATTGAGGGTGATACCCTTAATCCTTATGTTTTAAATACTACACCATTAGGACAAAAAGGAGTTATTGAAATAGCAGGAATTTCTTCTTCTGATGGCGGTGCAGGTGTAAATCATACTTATCATTTTATGCTTAAAGATAAAATAGATAACAATGTAATTTCTGTAGGTAGCACAAAGAATATTGGAGGCGCAGATGGAAACCCTCTTGGATTTTTAATGTGGAAAGCTAGAGCAGCAGGAGATAACGAATTTGTAATAGTACAAGACTCTGTAACAGGAGGAGTTGGTAATGGTGCATTTACAAGTAGGTATACAACAAAAGAAATAACAGAAAATTTTGAAGATATTACAAGAACATATGGTTCTAATCCAACTTAACAAAAAAACAAATAATATACATATTTATAACATATAATTAAAAACAAATGGGATATTTAAATAATCAAGTAATAACAGTTGATGCTATCTTAACAAAGAAAGGTAGACAACTATTAGCTCAAAATGACGGTTCATTCAGAATCACACAATTTGCATTAGCAGATGATGAAATAGATTACACTCTATATAATCCAACCCACCCATCAGGTTCTGTATATTATGGGCAAGCAATAGAAAATATGCCTTTATTAGAAGCATTCCCAGATGAAACCCAAATAATGAAATATAAAATGGCTACTTTACCAAGAGGTACAGCAGTTTTACCTGTATTAGATTTAGGTTATTCTGCTATATCTTTAAAACAAGGAGCTTCATTAGCAATTACACCTCAAACTTTAAATTATTTAGGTAATGCAACTACTTTTGAAACTTCAGGATATACAGCTACAATAGGAGATGTTAGAACAATGGCTACCTTTACAGGAATTGGGATTCAAAGTACAGCAGCAACAAACCAAAATGCAACATCAACAACAACATTAGGTACAAATGTATCATCAACAGTAATAGGATCTCAAATTAATTTAAGAGCAACAACAGTAAATACTTTATTTGGTTCAAACACTCAACTAAACACAACAATTACAATTGTAGGATTAGATAGTGGAGCTAGATTAACAATACCTGTTACTATTATTAAAAGTACTTCAAACGCATTATCATCATAAAAAAATATAAAAAATGGGATTTAAACGATTAGACGCAGAAGATTTTGTTGTAAGTGCTGAATCAGTACAATCAACAGCGTGGTCAACAGGTGCACCTTCATTAGCATCTTTCTTCACTTCATCAGTACAAAAAGCAGGTTCTTCTGGAAATTTTTATTTAAGTGTTTATCAAACAGCTTCTACAGATTCTACAGCAGAGGTTCAATTTGATATAGCTTATGGAGACATAGTAGGTAGTGGAAGTACATATTATGATTCAGGTTTACCGGCTTATACTCCATCATCTACAACATTTGGCCAATATAGAACAATGATTTTAGAAGATGAAAATGCTAATTTTTTCTTTGGAAGTGATACTAATGTCATAACAGGAAGTTTTTTCTATGCCTTATCGGTAGAAAGAGCAAGATATAAACAAAATTTATTTCCTGGCACATTTAATTTAGATCTATCAGGTTCAGCTGGTAAAGTTTCACTTACAGATAATTCTAAAGATTCTTCAGTCCAACAATTTTTAGGATCTAATAGATATTTTCAAGTAGTTTCAGGATCAAATGGAAGTGCATATGCAACAGATGGATTTGTAGCAGGTTCAGGGTCTTATGGTTTATTTTTCCCAGATATAGGAACAATTTTATTAAACCCAACAGCCATATCTCAATCTACGGGCATTCAATACAATAGAACAGCAAATTTATCAAATGGTACTAATCAAGTTAATTTATTTGAAGGAATGAAAGCAGGTTCTACTGGTAATTTCCAATTAAATTCAGAAGAAACAGTAACATCAGATTATGTATTTGTTAGAGCTAGAAATAGTGAATTTAATTATTCAGAAAATCCTTCATTTATCTCAGGCTCTACTGGAGAAGTTATTTATACTCAATTTATAGATAACCCTCAAACTTTTATTACAACTGTTGGGATGTATAATGATGCAAATGAGTTAGTAGCAGTAGCAAAACTTTCAAGGCCTTTATTAAAAGATTTTACAAAAGAATCTTTAGTAAGAGTTAAATTAGATTTTTAGGATGAATGAGTGTTTACAAGCCCTTTACAACATCGGATGTCGTAGTAACTCCCTTTAAAGTAAATAAATCTTTTACTTTTCAAGGAAGCAGTTCTCTTAATTCTTCAAATGTTGGTATAGATAGGTTTTTAGGAAAAAATATCCAATATACTTCCTCAATTCCACCAGGCCTTTGGATATCAGGTTCATTTAATACAGGACAATTTTCAACACAAAACCAAAAACTGGTTTATGAATCTGTAAAACAACTTTATTATTCTAATTATATAAAAGGAGCTGATGGTTCTCGTGCTAATTTACCCCAATTTAATGCTGATGGTACTATAACTATATCAGGTGGAAGTGGATCATTTCAACCTATGTATGAAAATTATTTACCTAATACACTAGATGCAAATAGATTATATCCAACAGCTTCAAATGATGAAGTAGGAGTTATATCAATCCCATCAAATTTATTTGGAGAATATATAAAACCTGGATCTTTTACTTACACTTTTAAGGGATTTGATTCTGGAAGCATCACGGATGATGGTGAAGGAAATCTTTTTTTAAATGGAGGTAAAGTTGGAGATATTATATATGAACATGGGATGGCAGTTTTAACAGCTATTTCATCATCAATAGTAAATACTTTTTATGGTTCTACTTTATATGGTGCCGGTGTATATGGGGGAGGTCAATTAGCAGGATTAAATGATATTTTACAAGGAGGGAACATTACATGTTCTTTTGAAAGTACAATGACAATATATGAATCCCAACATAAATGTACTTTTAACCCAAATGAATTTAATTATACCCAGAACCCCTCAGCAATATCAGGTAGTGCAAATAGTGGTATAGTACAAGACTTTTTAACAAGTTCATATTTTGAACCTTACATTACAACTGTAGGATTATACAATAATTCTAATCAATTAGTAGCTGTAGGAAAGTTATCACAACCTTTACAAAGTTCTAATGTTACTGATACAACTATATTAGTTAACTTAGACTTATAATATTTATAAACATGGCAAAAACATTATCCTCTCAATCTATAGAAACAACTCAAACTGTTGAGGCATGGCATGTAACCCAATCAATAGACGCTTTTACAGGTACAGAAGCATATAACCTTAGTCTTTCAGGTTCTTTACATATAACAGGATCTATATATGGTCAACCTGGGATAATAAACCAACTAACAGCTTCATACGCAGAATTTGCAGTTTCGGCATCTCATGAAATAACACATGAATTATCTTCTAGTCATGCTATTTCTGCAGATACAGCATCTTTAGCTAACACTGCTAGCATAGCTAATGCTGTTGCAGCTACTAACATTATTCAACCTTTTACTAATATAACATCTTCAGGAGATATAAGCTCAAGTGGCACTGTTATTGCTAAATCTGGATCATTTTCTCATTTAGTAGGAAATTCTCCAATTACAATTGCATCTCCTACTACCTTTTTACAACCTGTAACTGCATCTTTTACTGTAAGTGCTAGTAATGGTTTATTTATTAGTTCCTCTTTACAAGCTACTGCTTCCCAAATATTAGTATATGATACTTCATCAGGGAAAATTTCTTTCTCAGATTTTCCAATACAAACTGCTGTATCAGGTGGAACAGTAACTATTGGTGACATAGATTCAGAATTAGAACTTGAAGGTGATGGTATTAAGTTAGATGGTTCTAGTGGTGGAACTTCAACTGGGGGTAAGCTTGATGTAAAAAGTGATGGTGATATAGATGTACAAGCTGGACAATCAACCTCAGTAATTAATTTTAAAGATAACTCGGGTGCAGTTAAAGCAAATTTTATAGCCTCATCAGAAACACTTACAATTGGTACTAATACTATTCGTTTAAGTGGATCTGGAGATATAAGTGCGAGTGGTGATTTACAAATGAGACATTCAACAGCATCAGCACAATTAATAACATCTAAGGGTCCCGATGTTGAAGATCTTTTAACAGTATTATCTCCACCATCTGCAAATTTTGATGATACGGGTAGTGCCGCAGTAAATGTAGATCTTTCAGGTTCTGTTAGTGCCTCAAATGCTTATGCTTTAAAACTAACATCACCAGATAATAATACATTTGGTATAAAATCAGATGGAAGTATTTTAAGTGGAGATGTATCAGGTAGTGCAACCTCAACAGCATCCTTTGGAACTTATGAAGGTGATGGACAATATTTAACAAACACAGACCCATTTCCATATACAGGTTCAGCAATTATATCAGGTTCAACAGAATTAGTAGGACCTGTAAATATAACGGGATCAACTATAATATTTTCATCAGGCACCCCAGGATTAACAATTCAATCTAATAGTGATGTAACCGAAGAAACTAAAATATATGATGCTAAGATTGCATTAGAAGATTCAGGATTAGAACAAGTTGTTATAAAATCTAATTCTGCTACTAGTACAATGTTTGGTAATATTTCATTACGAGCTGCAACTTTAGCGTATGGATTTTTAGCAGCTCATAATTACCATTCTGCCAATAGAATAAGTTGGTTATCATCTGGTATTAGATTAGGCGAAAGATTATCAGATCCAGATTCATCCCCAAATCAAACATCTCCTTTTGTTCTTAGCGCTACAGGTAGTGTAGGGTTTGAAGGTAATACTCAAATAACAGGATCATTAGAAATTACAGGTAATGTATCAGGTAGTGCAACCTCAACTGCATCCTTTGGAACTTATGAAGGTGATGGACAATATTTAACAAACACAGACCCATTTCCATATACAGGAGATGCTACAATAACAGGATCATTAATAATATCAGGATCATTTAATGCCTTTAGATTAAACACAACTGATGTAATATTAGGAGAAGGTGCAGGAGCTCTTTCTACTATAAATGGCCCTCGTAATGTATTTGTTGGATACCAATCAGGATATTCTAATACAAATGGAGACGATAATGTAGCAATTGGATATCAGGCTGGATATGGGTTACATAATAATGCCTCAGATAGTAATGTATTTGTTGGTAAATTGGCAGGAGGAGGAGGAACTTCTGGAGCTGCCAGAATGTCAGATGCTAATAGTAATGTTGGTGTAGGAAGTCAAGCATTATTATATCTTAGTACAGGAGATAGTAATATAGCAATAGGAGCAGCAGCAATGAGAGGTAGTGGAGCTGCTATGTCTGCTACACAAAATATAGCTTTAGGTGTATCTGCTTTATTTAAGACAGATTCAGGTGATAATAATATAGGTATAGGATATAATGCAGGATTAGATCAAACTACTGGTGATGGAAACATAACAATAGGATCAGGTAGTTTAGGTATAGCAGGAGAATCAAACCAACTTAGAATTGGAAATGGTAATAGTTTAGTTACTATATCTGCCTCATTAGCAACAGGAGATTTAATATTTGCAAGCACAGCATCATCCCCAATCTTTTCAGGTAAGTTTGAAGGTGATACTTCAGGTTCAAGTGTAAGTACAGGAAATGTAATAACTACAACTTTAACAGCTTCAGGAGAAATAAGTGCTAGTGATATATATGCTACTAATCTATATGGAGCAGATGCAGTTTACCATAAAGATGATGCTAATACTGGAATTGTATTTTCAAGTGATACTATAAAACTAAGAACAAATAATATAGAAAGTATTCATCTTTCTACAACATCAAATTTATTTGGGAATGATCAAGATCCAACTATAATTTCAGGATCTAGTTTAACCGTAGACACAAGTAATACAACTATAACAGGTAGTTTAAATGTAACAGGTTCTATAGAGATGGCATTACCTTCAGGTTCAGGAGCTTCTTACCAATCATTTGGGGTACCAGGATATTTTAAAACAAGATTTGGTCAAAATGATTCAGATTTTGAAATATATCGTGATAATTTTATAACATTACAATTTAACAACGCAGGCTCAGATCAAATAGAAGGATCAATTTTAACAGATCCATCAGCAGGAGAAATTCATGTTACAGTTAATAATGAAGGAACTTATACATATTTAGATAAACAGGTATCAGATGGTATTTTTGATATAGATGGTAGTTTCGGAAATGATGAAATAAGTGTTATCTATATGAGATCCCCTCAAGATGATTCATGGCCTTTTTATAAAATTACAGTAATAAGTGCAAATGCTACTTCAGGAGCTTCAATTACACTCTTATTAGAAAAATTCATATAAAACAATAAGTTTAACTAAAACATTTTTATGGAATGGATAAATACAAATGGAGAACAAATCTCCAGTATATCAGACTTCCCAGATAACACATTCGGATTTATTTATAGAGTAGTACACAAACCAACAGGCAAAGCTTATGTTGGTAAAAAAGTATTATATTTTAATCGCAAAGTTAAACTAACTAAAAAAGATTTAGCAATGTATGAGGGTGTAGTAGGTAGAAAACCTTCATACAAACTAGCTATAAAAGAATCAAACTGGCAAACTTATTGGGGTTCAAATAAACTACTTAAAGAAGTAATGGATTTAGAACCAATAGAAAACTTTGAACGTCATGTTATTAAAACAGCACCCAATAAAAAATTACTAACATACTACGAAACAAAATACCAATTTGTACACCAAGTACTAGAAAACCCAGACGAATACTTTAACGACAATATTTTAGGTAAGTTTTTCACAAAAGATTTTGATTTATAAAATATCTTTCGTATATTATAACCTATGATTAATGAACTGCTAGTTAACCTAGTAAATTCGGTTTTAGGAACAGGTAAAAGAACGGCACGAGGTAATCAATCTTATCACTGTCCATTTTGCAATCACCATAAACCAAAATTAGAGGTTAATTTTACTGAAAATAAAAAGGGTCATAATCCATGGCATTGTTGGGTATGTGGGAAGAAGGGTAAAACTGTAAAAGCTTTATTTAATCAAGCTAAAGCAGCACCTGAAAAATTTAATGAACTATTTAAACTAGTAAAAACTGGCAGTGAAGTAGAAGAAGTTATAGTAGAAAACATAGTAGAACTTCCAAAAGAATTTAAACAAATTATAGGTAATACCGATTTAACTGCAAAACAAGCATACAATTACCTTAAAAAACGAAATCTAACAGATGACGATATTATAAAATACAATTTAGGGTATTGTGATTTTGGAAGATATTCTAACATGATTGTTATACCATCATATGATAAAGATGGTTCATTAAATTATTTTACAGCACGATCATTTGAAAAGGATCCATATATTAAATATAGAAACCCAGACTGTTCAAGAGACATAATACCATTTGAATTATTTATAAATTGGGATTCACCATTAATATTATGTGAAGGTCCATTTGATGCAATGGCAATAAAACGAAATGCTATACCTTTACTAGGTAAAAACATACAATCTACACTATTAAAAAGAATAGTACAATCTACTGTTAAAAAAATATACATAGCATTAGATACTGATGCTATAAAACAAGCACTTAAACATTGCGAATATTTTATAAACCAGGGTAAAGAAGTTTACCTTGTTGAATTAGAAGGAAAAGATCCAAGTGATTTAGGTTTTTCTTATTTCACTAAACTAATTCAAAACACTGAACCAATAGATCAATACGATTTAATGGAGAAGAAAATCTCATTAATATGAGTAAAAGAAACATTAAGAAAAAATACAATAGGATACTTGAAATATCTGAAGATGCTAAGCAAATAACCTTACCAGATTCTAGATACTACAGAAGAAACGGTAAATACTACCCATCAATTACATACGTTTTAAGCTGCTATCCTAAAGGTAAATTTTTTCAAGACTGGCTTAAAAAAGTAGGATATTCTGCTGACTATATTGTTAGAAAAGCAGCAGATGAAGGAACCCAAGTACATGAAATGTGTGAAGATTATTTAAATGGTAAAGAATTAAATTTCTTATCACCCTCAGGTAACCCAATGTATGACCCAAATGTATGGCAAATGTTTTTAAAATTCGTAGATTTTTGGGAAACCTACAAACCAACACTACTAGAAGCCGAAGTACATTTATTCTCAGATGAACTTAAAGTAGCAGGTACATGCGATTTAGTATGTGAAATAGACGATGAACTATGGATTATAGATTTTAAAACATCAAACCATTTACAAACGACTTATGATTTACAGACCGCTGTTTACGCCAAATGTTATGAAGAGTGTTTTGGGAAAAAAGTAGACAAGCTAGGAGTTTTATGGTTAAAATCATCCAAACGTGGACCTAAAGAAGGTAAGATTCAAGGTAAAGGTTGGGAAATGTACGAATCAAAACGTACACAAGATGAAAACATAGACATATTTCAAACTGTTAAAAAATTATTTGACTTAGAAAATCCTAAACACTCACCAATATTTACTGAATTCAGAACGCAAGTTAAGAAAAAGGGCTAATATTTATATTATATGGTTGACTTAGTATTAGAAATACAAATTATATGTTTAACTTGTATTATAGTCATAATATTTAAAAGCCACAAAAAATGATAAAATTAGTTGATTTGTTAAAAGAAGTTCAAGGTAAACCAAAAGCAATTATTTTAGCTGGAGCACCTGGAGCAGGAAAGGGCTCAATTTTAAGAAATTTAGATTTATCTGGTTTAAAAACACTTAATTTAGACGATACTATAGCAGCATTATCTAAGGTAGAAAAATTTACTTTAAATCAAAAAGCAGCTGATGCTGAAGATAGAAGTAAATTTATGAAGGCAATGGCTGTAGCTACTAAAAAATTAAAGGGAGAACAATTACCCCAAACTATAGCTAACCGTGAATCTTTTATATTAGATGGTACCTCAGCATCAAAAAATCAAACAATTAAACTGCTAGATCAGCTCAAACAGGCTGGATATGATGTCCTCATGTTATATGTTTATACTGATCTAGAAACGTCATTAAAACGTAATCAAGAAAGATTTGAAAAATCTGGGGGTGAAGACAGAAGTTTACTACCTGGCGCAGTATTAAGTACGTGGAAAGATGTAACTAAAAACTTTGATTTATATAAAAATATGTTTAATAATTTTGTTTCTGTAGCCAATACTGGTGATTCTGAAACTATGAAAGATATAGCAAATATATTAAAAACATATGTAGATCCATTTAAGGTTAAAGATGGTAGAGAAAAAACTGAAAAAGAAGCAGCAAGAAGTGAAACCCAAAAAGCAAAATTAAATCAGGAAGTACAAGATATTTTACAATCAGATCAAGTACAAAACATAATTAATTCCTCAGTTTCAAAAGAAGAAGCACAAAGTAAAATAAAAGCATTTTTAAAATGAGTGGATTAAGTGATTTTTTAGTAGAAAGCATTTTAAGTGAATCTGTAGAACAAGTAACAGCTTTATTTGGTGGAGGGTTTAAACCACCCACAAAAGGTCATTTAGATGTGATTTTGAATGGTTTAAAACAAAACCCTGAAATAAATAACTTAAGGATTATAGTTGGGGGGGGAGTTAGAGATGGTATAACACAAGACCAATCTGCTGAAATATGGAATTTTTACAATGATATAAATTTAATCCCCATTAACACTGAAATTATAAAAGCAAGCCCTTTTTCATATTATAAAGAATATTTAAAATCCCACCCAGAAGATAAAGTATATGTTTTTATAGGGTCAAGAGAAGATGATGATAAAGACCAAATGGATGTAGCCGAAAGATCAAAATTTGTTAAAAAATATAGTAATAATGTGATCCCCGTAGAGATATCAACTACAGGTGGTATAAGTGGAACTGAAGCAAGAAAATTGTTTAAATCTGATTTAGATAGTTTTAAAAATATGTTACCCCAAAATTTAACTGATGATGATATTAAAAAAGTAATAAATATATTAAATAATAATTTAAAAAAATCACCGGATGTAACGTCAAATAAAACAGAACCACTTAAACCTATAAATGAAGCAGACCCTAAAAAAGGTACAGGTAAAAAACCAAAGGGTAGTAGTAGAAGATTATACACAGATGAAGATCCTAAAGACACAGTAGGTATAAAATTTTCAACAAGACAAGATATAGTAGATACTTTAAATAAAAAATCATTTAAAGCTAAATCACATGCTAGACAATCTCAAATTATAAACTTAATACACCAAAGAGTAAGAGCAGCATATGGTAGGGCAAAAGACCCTGCTGTAAAAAAACGTTTAAAAACTGGTTTAGATTATATTACGGATAAAAAAGAGGCATCTAAGAAAAAAACCCAACGTTTAAAAAATCAAAAAGAAAATATAGACCCTAAATCCCAAGCCAAACATAAAGGCAAATCATCACCATTTGGATCAGCGTATGAACCTGTAGATGAAATAGGTATAAATAGGGGAGTACAAGGTTCAAGATATAGAGCTATAGAAAAAAGAGGGGATAAATATTATTACATACAAGATAATCCTTTTTCTCCGGGTGTAAGGCAAGAATTTGGTCCTTATAAAACTAAAGCAGCTGCTAAAAGAAAAATGGGCACTTTTCCACCTGCTCAAAATTATAGAGATATAACTGAAATAGATTATGATAGTATTTTTAGAACTGAAGCTTATTTAAAAACCAACATATCTCAAAGATCCCAAGGAGATATATTATCAGATATAAGATCATTACCAGGTGTTACAATAGTAGGTTCTAAAGAAGTGCCAAATAGACCATCAAGAGAAGAATCAATATTAAGTATAAAAGTTGATCCATATCCATTTACAAAAATGGATGATGTATCCGCTTCTGAGGCAGTAGATTATATTACAAATGAAATTAGAAAAATAAATGGTGTAGAACGTTTTCAAATATTAAAGAAAAGAGTAAGTGAAGGAGACACATATGAAAAAATGGCTGCTAAGGGTAAAAAAGCAGGTAGTTTAAAACAAGGTACAGTTAGAAAAAGATTAAAAATACCTAAGGACAAAAAAATTCCATTAGCTAAAATAAATAAGGAAATATCTCGTTTAAAAAAGATGGATAAGGATAAAGATAAAAAAGGTGTACAATTAGGAGATAAAAACCAAAAATATTATAAAGCATTACAACTATCAAAAACATTAAAAACTACTACTAATATAAATGAAAATGCTACATACTCTAGTAAAATCGATTATAAACAACAAATAAAAGATTTAACTAAACATATGATAAAAAAAGGTATGAATATTTTACCTTTACCTAAAGTTATATTCAAACATGGAGACCAAGAAAATGCATCTCAATTTTTAGGTAAAACAGCATACTATGATCCAAATGATATGACTGTAGTACTATACACAGAAGGTAGACACCCAAAAGACATAGTTAGATCATTTGCTCATGAAATGGTCCATCATATTCAAAATTTAGAGGGTAGATTAGGTGGTATTAATACTACTAATACAATAGAAGATGATAATCTAAATGACATTGAAAGAGAAGCCTACACAAAAGGTAACATGACATTCAGAAACTGGACTGATAATAAAGATGGAGAAGAAGTTACTAGTTTAAATGAAAATATAACCCCAATCAAAAATCTTAAAGTATATCATAGTACGGATTCTAAGTTTGAAGACTTCTCTTTAGATTATGCGTGGGATGGTTTTTGGTTTACTGATGATTTAAATTCTCTTAAAAATAAAACAGCTGGAGCTTCAGGGGGAAAATATATTTTAACAAGATATATAACTCTTAAAAATCCTGCCAATTGGGATGAATATGAAAAATACTCAGTAGGAGAATTAATAGACCAGGGATATGATGGTGCGTTTCTCCCAGATGAAGGAAGAGCCGATTATTTAGTTTTTAACCCCAAATCTATTAGTAAAGGTGGAGAAGAAGTTACTAGTTTAAATGAAAAAAACAAAGATTTATTTGGTTTAGACGCATACGCTAGAGAATTAGTAAAAGAATTCCAAATAGAAAACATAAAACCTCCCGCAAAGTCCTTGGAGGAGCAAAAAGAAGTTCGTATATTTACGAAAAATTGCGACTGTGATAAAACTTAAAGATATTTATACCAAGATTGTTGAGGATATTCAACCTCAAAAATACACATTATACTGCGATATGGATGGAGTATTATGTGACTTCGAAAAACGATTCGAAGATTTAACTGGTTTATCTCCAAATGCTTTTAGAGATAAAAATGGGTTAGATGAATTTTGGAAAGTAATAGATAAAGATGGTGTTAGATTTTGGGTAGGGATTCCTTGGATGCCTGATGGGGAACAATTATGGAATTACATTAAACCTAATGTATATTCTTTATTATCATCACCTTCTTACGATAATAGTTCTCGATTAGGAAAAAGATTATGGGTAAAAAATAAAATGCCTGGAACAAAACTTATTTTGGCATCAAGAAAAAACAAACAGGACTATGCTAAAGAAAACGCAATATTAATAGATGATCTTAAGCCGACCATTGATGAATGGAACGCTAAGGGAGGTATAGGAATCCTGCATACCTCAGCTGCTTCAACAATCGAGCAGCTAAAGGCGCTGGGATTATAATTATAAATTAAAACCTTAATTATGGAAAAAATGAAAAGTATCATTAACTCATCATGGTTCAGAGCTGCCCTTGTAGGTGCTATTGCTGCTGCTTTATTAGTAGACGGTAATGTGCTTTATGGAGGCATAGCCATTGGAGTTGGAGCAAGAGAATTATTACTTGCTTTTAAGAGTTAAAGTTAGTTTATGTAACAAGTTTTCGTAAACTTAATATTAACTTAAAAACCAATAATCATGGAAAATATAATGAACAAAGTAACGACCTTTTTAGGTGGACTAACAACAATTTTATTATCATTCGTATCATTAAGTATCTTAGCTGAAGTAATCTTCGGAGCAGGTGTTTTTGGTACTAGTGTAGTAGCTAACGTCATGGAGCTTGTAAAAGCTTTAGGTGACGGTGGATTTGTAGGCTTAATTGCTCTAGTCATTCTAATACAGGTGTTCCAAAAAAAGGGATAAACCCAAGTAAAAATGGCAAGATTATATTCAACTGACACAATACAATCTTCTAATAAAAAAAGACCTGGAGTACATGCTAAAAGCAAATCTTCAGGTCTTAAATCTTCTAGAAATTACAAAAAGAAATATAGAGGGCAAGGAAAATGAAAGATAATATACTAAAAAAAGAATTTAACAAAAAAGACGTAGAACGTTTACGTAACCTAGTAAAAGGTAAAGGTTCAGAACGTACTAATCAAGGTATAGGTTATACTAAAGCAGACGAGTTTCATAAAGAGGGTGATATATGGGAAGAAAATGGTCGTAAATGGACTATTAAAGATGGTATAAAAGAAAATATTACTAAACTGGATAAATTTAAAAAAACATCAGTTCCATTATTTTGTCCTACTTGCAAAGGCATAATGAATAAACAACTAGATCCACACTATTTTAAAGCATATGGAGCTTGTTTAGAATGTACTACAGTAAAAGAAACAAAACTTAAAACTGAAGGAAAGTGGGAAGAACACACTAGGATAACTCAAAATAAAGAAATAGATAAAACTATAGAAGAATATAAAGCATTTATGCAAATGAAAATGAATGAAAGTAATGATGGTTTTGTAACAGAATCAGGTGAGGTTGAAAAATGGGTAGGTGGAATTAATAAGGAAAGAGCTGAAAAGGCATTAGAAGAAGGAATTAAATATTTAGAAAATTTAAAGAAAAAATAAATATACATATTTATAGACAGTATTATTTTATAAAAAACAAATAAAATGGGGGACCACGACTTAATCGTTATAGTAACAGCTTTAGTATCAGCATTAGGCTTAAAAGAAATCTGGAATATTATTAAAAAACGAATGGATCTTTCAGCTAAAAAAGAATCAGATCAAGAAACTTCTAAAGACAAAATTACAGCTCAAGTAATAGAAGAACTTAAAAACAAAATTGGTGATTTAGAAATTAAAATAGATGAATTAATTAAAGAAAACATTGAACTTAATGTTAAATTAGCTCGTATGGAAGAAAGATTAATGCAAAGTGCTAAATCAAGAGCAGGCAGGAAAAGAAAAACTACTGAAACAAAAGAAAAATAATTATGGATAATTTCGATACACATAAATGGTTTAAAAAACAATACCTAGAAGAAGGTATGAGCGATGAAGAAATTCAAGCCATAAAAAGATTTGAAGAACTATCAAATGATGATAAGCTTAAACTAGCCAAAATTCAGGCTATGATGGATAGAGAAAGATCATTAAGAGAAGATGATGATAATATGACCCCTGAAGAAATAGAAGACTTTAAACTTCGACAGGCTGTCCATCGTTTAAAACATACAGGAAGAACATTAGATGATGAAAGAAAAGCAGCTGGTTTAGATGAAATTGCTTTTGGAGATGCAGGTACAGATAAAAGAACAGGTCAAGTAGTAGGTGAAATAATCGAATTAATTAGGTCTACTGGTGTAGATGCATATGAGGTAATAGAAGAGCTAGGTCAAGAATTTGGTGTAGCTTTTGAATTTGGAAGAGATTAATAAATTATGAACACCCTCCTAGAAAATAGAATTGAAGGTTTAATCAGAGAAAAACTCTGTAAAAAAGGTCAAGCATACCGCAAACGTAGAATGGCAGCAGGTGAAAAATCATCAGCATATCTATCAGGAAGAGCTGTCAAAGTATGTAAAGGTCAAATGAGCGGTAAAAGCAAAAAAAAAACTAACGAAATAGAAGACCGCATTAGCGAATCTCTCCGCGACTGGTTTAAAAAAGAAGATTGGGTAAGAATCGACACACAAGGCAACATCAGCGGCAAATGTGGTACGATGAAAAACAAGAAAAACCCATCTAGATGTTTACCAAGAAAAAAAGCACAAGGACTTACTAAAGCAGAGCGTAAAGCATCTGCCCAAAAGAAAAAACGTGAGGGTAAAAAAGGTAAACAATTTGTAAAAAACCCTAAATAAATCGCACAGACAATAAACTATTATATATTTATCAATATACTAAAATAATAAAAAATGAATGAATTTGATTTAAGAAAATTTCTTTATAGAAACCCCTTATTAGAGAAAAAAGAAGACTCTAAAAAAGGTAATAAAGAAGAACAAAAACGAATGGAAGGTGCTATCCGTGATGATAGAGACCATATTAAAGACCTTAAAAGTGACATTGAAGATAACGAGAAAAAGTTAGCTAAGCTTAAAAAAGACTTTAAAAAAGACGTTAATGAAATGTATGATTCTAAATACGAAGAAGATGATGTTAAAGAATATGATCAATCTTCAATTAGAAACTATGAATTAGATAACATTTCTAGTAAAGCTAAAAATAACCCCCAACAAACTAAAGTTGATAGATCCCCAAACCCAATAGAAACCCCAGATGTTCCACCTTCATTAACAAAAGAAGGTCTTAAATCTATGATTAGGGAAAAAATTACTTCTATCTTAAATGAAGAAGATAAAATGGATGAAGGTGCTAAATATTATGAAGATGATATGAAGGAAGCTGAAGAAGTTGATGTTGATGTAGATGAAAAAGAAGATATTGATGTTGACATTGAAAAAGATGTTAAAGTTGATGATGTCCAAGATAGAGAAGAAATTGAAGTAGATGCAGAAGTAGCAGGACAATCAGCAGATGACTCAGGATTAGAAGGTTTGCTTAAGAAAGCAAGAGAAATGGCTAGAGATCAAGGTAACGATAAATTAGTAAGACAAATTAGTAATACTATTATTCAACACGAAAGAAGTATAGCTGCAGACGAAGAGGCTTAATCACCTAAGTATTAATATAAACATTATTAAATCAAAATGTTATGAACACAAATGAAATTTATATGCAAATGGCCGAGTTATGGGCAGAAATGTCTTTAGAACATTCAAAAACAAGTAAAGCAGCCCATGGTCGAGCAAGAAGTGCTGCTACAAAAATTAAAAAGCTAATTGGTGAATATAAAAAAGCATCAATAGCTGAAGATAGAGCATAAAACGTTGAAAAAGTCAGAGCTAAAAAGACATATAAAAGAAGCCTTAACACCTGATGAAGCATCCAAAGTAGATTCCAAATACAAGGAAATCTACTCTGGTATGTTAAAAAACAACCCCCTTAAACTTAAAAAATACGATAATCCAGATGCAGTAGCATATGGTAGAGCTATCAAATTAATCCAAAAAGAATCAGCTAAAATGTTAGAAAAAAAATTAACTGCGGCTGAAAAAGCTAAAAAAGAAGATATTATAATGTCTATGAAAGACCAAAAAGGTGGTAAAGATAAGCTTAAACCTGCTGATTATGCTATTGCTACATCAAAAGCTAAAAAAGTAGCTGAAGAAATATCTGATCAAACGTTTCAAAGGCATGCTGACAGAGTTGAAGATCTTTTAAAACAATTACTAGGTGCAACAAAATCTGTAGATCAAAGTCAAGATGATACTGAAGATGATGTTGAAGATTTAGATAAAAGTATTGATTATTTAGCCTCAGCACTTACAAATAAAGATCCATTAGATATAGCAATTGATCAATCTATGTATGGTAGATTAGCTAAACCTGTAAAAGAAGGTGATTTAGATGTAGGTCACCAAGATGATGAGCCAAGAATGCTAAAAAAGGATATTTACAACATGGGTAAATATGCTATGGAAATCTACAAAAAATTAGATAGATATGATGATATGGAAGGTGAAGTTGATTTTCCACACTGGTGGCAATCCAAAATTACCAAAGCTAAATCCATGTTACAATCAGCATATGATTATTTAGATGGAGAAGAAAGAATATCTCAAATAGATGCAATTATGGAAAAAGAAGAAAAACTCCCAGTAAACGATATTAAAAAAGCAATTAAAGCTTTACTTAAAAAAGAAGGTGGAGCAGCTGGCTTAGCACCTATTTTAAAACTGGCAAAAGACTTTAATAATGTAACTCAAATTGATGTTGAAGATATTCTTGATAATGATATGAAAGATGTAGAAAAACATAGAGACGGAGATTACATTTTAAAAGAAACTGGACAAGAAATAGCTAAAAAAAACATGGATATGTACAAGGATAAAAACAGACTAACAGAATTTATCAAAGCAGCTTTAATGGGTCCTATAAATGAAAAAAAGAAAGACCATGATGGCGATGGAGACATAGATTCGGATGACTACATGATCGCAAGAGATAAAGCTATCAAAAAAGCAAAATCTAAAGCAAATGAATCTTTAACAGAACGTATTCTTACAGAACTTAGAGGTGATATAAATGAAATGGCTAGTGAAGATTTAGAATTAAAATCATTAGCTAAAAAAATGATTCCAACTTTAAAAAAATTAGGATTTGAAGTTGAATATAGTACTGATACATCTATGAAAACTCTTAAAAATGCGGGAGATAAATTTGTAGCTCTAAGAGTTCAAGATGGTATGTTAGGAGCTCATATTCCATTTAAAGCTGGTTTAGACGCTGCTAAAGAAATTCAAAAAGAAATTCAAAAATCTTTAGGAAATAATTTTGAATATAAATTAACAACATCTAAACAAGGACCAGGTTTAAAATTTTATACAGTTCTTATACGTAACAAATAATGACAAAAGAGGAATTTAAAGAACGAATTAAAGGTTTAGCCTTTGAAGTCATCAAAGACAGAAAAAAGTCTGAAATAGCAGCTGTCCAATACGATGAGCTAACAAAATTCCCTGAGCTTAAAGAAATTATAGTATCTCTTTTAACTGCTGACTTTGACCCATTTCTATCCTCAATAGACTGGGTAGCACCAAGACCCACAACATTTAGAATCAACTTAAGAAACGATCAAGAATTTTACCTTATATGGATGGGTAGAAGTTGGATAGCACAAATCGAAGGTAAAAAATATTATTTACTAAACTTACCTGAAGAAGAACGTGCTGTTGAAGC
>Ga0209634_1000253_pt1 | contig 41679 bp, 35 predicted proteins | sample LinPmetageLP40_FD_184043 | JGI IMG/M metagenome (GOLD analysis project Ga0209634, IMG submission 184043) | Marine viral communities from the Pacific Ocean - LP-40 (SPAdes) (version 2) | ecosystem: Environmental > Aquatic > Marine > Oceanic | place: Pacific Ocean | collected 2010-08-26 | reverse complement strand
TGATTTAACAAATTTTGAAATTTCACTGTCTACTCCATCTATAATATATGAGCAAGAAAAAGTAGCTTTAATGACTGAAAAAATGACATTAGCACAATCTATGTTAGATAGTAAATTAATACCAACTGATTGGATTTACGAAAATATATTCCATTTTAGTCAAGATCAATATGAAGAATATAGAGATTTAGTTAATCAAGATACTAAACGTGGGTTTAGATTATCTCAAATTGAAGCAGAAGGAAATGATCCTTTATCATCAGGAAAATCGTATGGTACACCTCATGATTTAGCTGCATTATATGGTAAAGGAAGAATGTATTCTGATCCTTCTAATTTACCTGATGGATATGATGAAGAAACTACTGATAAAGAACCATTAGGAAGACCAACTGAACAACCCACTAATAGAGATAAACAAGAAGGTAATTTTGGTAAAGATAGATTAGGTAGAAAAGGAATGAAAAATGATTATAATGATACTTCATCTCCCTTATCAGAATTAGAATCTAATAAAATATTGTCTAAATATGAGGATATGTTAAAAGATATACCAATTAATAAAAATGTATTATTATCTGAAGATAAAGTTAATAAAAAGATTAAAGGAAACATAATTAATGGTAATAATAACAAATCTTAACGTATTTATAATAAAATAAGTATTGATGTATATAAAACATTCAAAATTTAAAAATACTGGTATCCTATTTGAATTACTAGTAAGAAAGATAACTGCTGATACATTAGCAGGTAATGATTCACCATCTGTAAATATATTAAAAAAATATTTTGTAAATACAGAATTAGGAAAAGAATATAAATTATATGAAACTCTTTCTAAATCAACAAACCTTTCAGAAGGAAAAGCTAATGCTATTTTAGCTACAATTTTAGAATCATCTAAAAAGCTAAATAGAAAATCTCTTAAAAGAGAAAAATATAATCTTGTAAAAGAATTAAGAGAACATTATAATGTTGAAGATTTGTTTAAAACTAATATTTCTAATTATAAATCTTTAGCTGCTTTGTATACATTATTTGAAGTATATAATACAACGGATATTACTAATCCTAATCAAATTGTAGATAATAAGTTAGTTTTATTAGAACAAATGTCTTTAAATAAGATAGATAAAAATAATATCAAAGATACTTTATTAGAAGAATTTAAATCTGAAAATAAAGATGTAAGACTTCTTACATATAGAATAATATTAGAAAACTTTAATGATAAATATTCTCATTTATCCGATACCCAAAAATTAATATTAAGAGAATTTATTGAACATATTGATAGTACTAGTAAATTAAAAGAATTTTATAATCTAAAAATCCAGGAAATTAAAAAAAGTTTATCTTCTGAAATAAAATCTGTAAAAGATGATGCTACTAAAATTAAATTAATAGAGATAAATAAGTTTATTGTTGAAATAGGTAAAAATAAAAAAATTAATAATGATAATTTAGTTGATTTATTACAATATTGTAATCTTTTAGAAGAATTAAAAACATCACATGGGCCAGTACAAGTATAAATTAAAAGAAGCACCAGAAGATAATTTACCTAAAGTTGATAAAAAGGGTAAATTTAAGGTAGGAGATTCTAAATCTGAAGATGGTGTTAAATCTACAATTACTGATATAGATAGTCAAACTGGAAGAATTAGTTGGGATATAGATTATTTACCTAATTTTGATGAATTATTTGATGGTGCAACAGACTTAGTTAATATAGCTAAAGGTGTTTATACTAAAGCAAAATCAGATAATAAACTAAGATTAATATATGATGAAGCTCGTGTGTTAAGAAATAAAATTCGTACACACATTAGAAATGAATATCCTGAAGAATATAGAAGGATAACAATGAAAATGAATGAGGGTGACTTAGATGAAATGTCTACAACAGGAGGAGGAGCAGGTGCTGCCTCATTTTCATCAGGAACAGGAGGTCAATATGCTACACCATTTGCATTTAGGAAAAAAGGACAAAAAGCAAATGATAAAGCTTATAAAGAATTAGGATATAAAGAAGTTAATGAAATTAAAGTTGATCATGACTTTTCTGAAAAAGAATTAGTAAGAGTTCTTAAACAGCTTAAACGAGGTGCTTCTACCGAAATAGATATGATTAAAGCGTTTGAAAAAGCATTAGGTAGAAAAATTACTGATAAAGAATTATTTGGGGAATCAATAGAAGAAGGAGTAGGTGCAGATTTAGGACCAGGTCCTAAAGCTGGTTCTGATGGGGTTAAAGATAATACTTATGTAAAACAATTTGCGTATAAATTAGTACCTAAAAAGATAAAAGGATCAGGTATGATAGTAAAGCAATTATTTGAAGAAGATAAAGAAGAAAAAAAAAACTTCCAAGCAAAAAGAATAGAAGCATTTGATAGTGTTGAAGAAAAATTAAATAATATTTATACCATGATATCCAATGCTAAAAACGAAACAATAAAATATTATAAAAATAATCCAGATTCATTTAAAGTAGTTAAACCTACAGATTTAATTGGGGATTATTTAGAAGATATAAAAAAATTATTAAAAAAAGAATAATGAAAACATTACAAGAACAATATAACCTAATTAAAGAAGGTAAAGGACATAAAGATGTATTTCTTAAAGAAGCTAAATCACGTTATCCTAATATGATTAGCAATGTTCTAACTTATGAACAAACAACTACAATTTTAAAACAACGTTCTATTATTAACGAACATATATTAGGTGGTGTAGCTAGTAATTTAGGTAAAAAACCAGATTGGTTTAGCATATTTGATGAAAATATGAATGAAGCTAAAAAAGATGATTTAAATAAAAATAGCTATAATTATGAAGATACTAAAAATGTAAATAATCTTAATGGTGAAGAATTTAGATTAGGTGTTAATTTTGAAATGTCTAAAGTAGCAGAATTACTTACTAGCGCAAATATGGGAGAATATTTAGATAAAGCTAGAAAAACAGTTGCCAAAAATTTATCATCAAATCCTTTATATTATGTTGAAAATGCTCAATTTGGCCAAGAAGGAATAGGTTACACAGAAGATACACCAGGTTTAAAACCAACAGAAATAAAAGGAAAAGAAAAATCTAGTGGTTATGGTGATGCTACTAAAAAGGAAGCAAATGATGAATATATAGAGGTTAAAGAATCAAAATTGTCATTTAATGATTTATTAAAGGACTAAATTATGAAACAAGTACTAATTGAAACTTCTCTATTTAAACCACAATCCTTTACAGAAGGTTTAAAATCAAAAAGAGGACTTCCTATAGTTGAAGGTATATTAGCAACTTGTGAAGTCAAAAATGGTAATGGTCGTTATTATTCTAGAGAGTTATGGGAAAGAGAAATGGAAGCCTATAAAAATTTAATTGATGAAAATAGAGCAATGGGAGAATTAGACCATCCTGAAGATTCAGTAGTAAATTTAAAAAATGTATCTCATAATATTACAGATTATTGGTGGGATGGAGATAATGTAATGGGAAAAATAGAAATATTACCTACACCCTCTGGAAATATATTAAAAGCATTAATTGAAAATGGAATTACAGTTGGTGTATCTTCTCGTGGAATGGGTTCACTTAAACCAATGGGTGAAGTACAAGAAGTACAAGATGATTTTCAATTATTATGTTGGGATTTCGTTTCTACTCCCTCTAATCCTGGATCATTTATGCATTTAGTTAAAGAAGGACTTAATGTAGATTTAACAAACACATATAAAAAGGTAAATTCTATAATAACAGAAATACTTTGCTCTAAAGGAAACTGTCCTATTTGGTAATTTTACCTAATCCCAATATACGTATAATCGTAAATATGCTATCTCAACAATCTATATAGCATTAAAACTCGTATTAATTACTATTACGTTTCTTAATAAACGTACTTCCCAAACAAAATTTTAGGAAAAATGAACAGAGAATTTTTAAAAGAGGCTATCGCCGATGCAAAAGCTGTTAAAGAAACTGCAATTGCAAATGCTAAAGCTGCTTTAGAAGAATCTTTCACACCTCACCTTAAAACTATGCTATCAGCTAAACTTGAAGAAATGGAAAAAGATTCCATGAGAGAAGAAGATGATACCATGAGAGAAGAGGATGATACTATGAGAGAAGAAGATAAAGTAGAAGAAGCAAAAGATTCTGATAAAATGAAAGAAGAGAAAGAATACATGACCAAAAAGGAAAAACGCGAAGGTGATGACCGTGATGAAGATAATAAAGCGGAAACAAAAACCGAAAAAATGCGTAAAATCGATGAGGAAGATGATTCAGACTTGGATGAAGTTTTAGCAGAATTAAAAAACGAATTAGATGAAGATAAAAGAACAAAAACCGAAGAAGAAGGATACGAAGATGGTATCGAAGACGCTAAGGATGACATGGAAAAAAAGATTAAAAAAATCGATTTAGAAGAAGATGAACGTACTGATGCCGAAGAAGAAGGATATCTTGATGGTATGGAGGACGAGAAAGATGATAAAGACGATGAAGAAATTGATCTTGAAGACATGACAGATGATGATCTAAAATCTTTTATCGAAGACGTAATCTCAGATATGGTCGCTGCTGGAGAATTAGAAGCAGGCGAAGAATTTGAGGAAGAAGATGACGTTGAAATGGATGATGAAGTTGAAGTTGAAATAGACGAAGACATAACCATTGATGAAGACGCAAGAACTGACGCTGAAGAAAAAGGATACAAAGATGGTATCAAAGACGCTAAAGCGGATGCTAAAAAGGAAATTGATGATATTAAACTTGAAGAAAAAGATGAGGAATTAAAAGAAGCTTATGCTGCTGTTAATACTCTTAAAAATGAGTTAAATGAAATTAATTTACTTAATGCAAAATTATTGTATACTAATAAAATTTTCAAATCTAAAAACTTAAGTGAGAACAACAAAGTTAAAGTTTTAACTTCTTTTGACAAAGCTGACACGGTTAAAGAAGCAAAATTAATATACGAAACATTAAAAGATGGATTAGCTGAGAAAAAAGCTAAAAGATCAGTTAATGAAAGTATAGGAATGGCTTCTAAATCTGTAGGTATGGGTCCAAAGAAAGTTGATTCTAAACCAATTGTTGAATCTAACCTTATGGTAGATAGATTTAAAAAACTTGCTGGTATAATTTAAAAACAAAATTAATTAATAACGACTAAAAAAATTAAAATGTCACAATTAAACAACTTATTAGAAAGCGCTAATCCTTACAAATCACTACAAAGTGATGCTGCAAGATTATCGTCCAAGTGGGCTAAAACAGGCTTACTTGAAGGTTTATCTGATAATGATAGTAACAATATGTCAATGTTACTTGAAAATCAGGCTAAACAATTAGTAACTGAAACTTCCAATACAGGTGGAGGTTCAGCTGCTGGTAATTTTACTCCTGGAACAGGAGCACAGTGGGCGGGCGTTGCTCTTCCATTAGTTAGAAAGGTATTTGGTCAAATCGCAGCAAAAGAATTTGTTTCGGTTCAACCAATGAACCTTCCTTCAGGTCTAGTATTTTACTTAGACTTCCAATATGGAACTACAAAAGGTGCCTTTACTGCTGGAAATTCTATGTATGGTACTACAGACCCAGCTGGTACGTTTGGTAATACAAACACAGGTGGTCTTTATGGTGCTGGTAGATTTGCATACTCTACTAATTTAACTGCTTCAGTTGCAGCAGCTAATGCAGCAAATGTAATAACTGCATCTTGGAGTTCATCTAATTATGATGGAGCATTATCTTCTTCATTATCAGCTGCTAGTGCTACTAATGCTTATAGAGTAGTTTCAATTGCTTTAAATACACTAGATCCTAATTATGATACAGAAGCTGTTAGATCATTTAGATTAACTACAGCTGCTGGTGTTGATATTACTTTACCAGCTTATACTAAAGTTAGAGGTACTGATTTAGACTTCTTAGTTACAGCTGCAAGTATTGGAGCAGCAGGAGCTGGACAAACAACATTTGCAGGTTCTGTTACTCAATCTTTACAAACAACTGATTCTGATAGAGGTGATTTTGAAGATGGTAACAATGCATTGAATAATGAGAATACGCCAATTACTATTCCTCAAGTTAATGTTCAAATGTCAAGTGAAGCTATTGTTGCTAAAACTAAAAAATTAAAAGCTGTTTGGACTCCTGAGTTTGCTCAAGATTTAAATGCTTATCATTCTTTAGATGCAGAAGCTGAATTAACTTCAATTATGAGTGAGTACATTTCATTAGAAATTGACTTAGAAATTCTTGATATGTTAATTGAGTCTGCTAATGCAGCAACAGAAACTTGGTCAGCTAAGAACAATCAAGCAATTGCTCAAGATGCTGCAGGTACTGCAAGTGATTTAGGTTTCTATAATTCTCAAGGACAGTGGTTCCAAACTTTAGGAACTAAAATCCAAAAGATATCTAACATTATTCACCAGAAAACTCTTAGAGGAGGTGCTAGTTTCCTAGTTTGTTCTCCAACAATTGGAACTGTATTAGAATCAATCCCAGGATTTGCTTCTACTTCTGATGGTGATGCTGCTAAAGGTTCTTACGCATTTGGTGTACAGAAAGTTGGTCAGTTAAATGGTAGATATCAAGTATATAAGAATCCTTATATGACTGAAAATCAAATCTTACTTGGATACAGAGGAACACAATTTTTAGAAGCTGGTGCAGTATTTGCTCCATACATTCCATTAATTATGACTCCAATGGTATATGATCCAGAAACATTTACTCCACGTAAAGGTCTATTGACTAGATACGCTAAGAAAATGTTAAGACCAGAATACTATGGTTTAATCAAAGTATCTGGATTAGAAACTATTTAATAGTAGTCTAATATATATTTAAAGAAGCCCCGCATTAGCGGGGCTTTTTTTATTATTATTTGTTTATTAAATAAATTAATTGTATATTTATACCACGAATAATAATAAAGTTTTAATATGAAAGAAACACCATCACAGTTACCTATTCAAAGTTATTTAATGAATTTCCCTTTTACATTTTCAACAAATGATCCTAATAATGTTTGGATGAAAGAAATGTCAAAAGAAGAATTATCTATAAATCGTCCGAAAGCTTACAAACAATTTATGGATCTTTATAACTTTATGGCAGGCCAATCGTTAGTACATCTTCTCCCAGCTGAAGGAAATTTTCAAGATTTAGTATATGTTGCTAATTTAGGATTACATTTACCCCACATTTGTGAAGAAAATCATATATTATTATCTAATTATACATCCCTTCCAAGACAAGGTGAAGAATATGTTGGTGAAAAATTTTTCAACCAAATGGGTTATAAAACTCATATATCACCCCATAAATGGGAGGGTGAAGCTGATATAAAATATTTAAAAGATAATGTTTATATTGGGGGGTATGGTATAAGATCTGACATTAAAACTTATGAATGGATGGAAGAAAATTTTAATATGGAAATTATTAAAGTTCGTATGACCGACGAATATATGTATCACCTAGACTGCAGTATATTCCCGTTAAATAATAATAACTCAATAGTTTGTACTGAGTTATATGACCAAAAAGAATTATCACATATATCACGCTATACAAATATAATTGATGTAAATGCAGATGATTCAACTTATGGGATAGCAAATTCAGTTAGATTAGGAAATATGGTTTTATGTGCCTCTAACATATCAGAAATGAAAAGAGGAGATGAATTTTATGAAGGTGAAAAACATAAAATTGAATCATTAGAAAAAATATGTTCTAATGAAGGTATGGAACCTATAATTTTTAACCTATCAGAATATATGAAATCTGGAGCCATGTTAAGTTGTATGGTAATGCACTTAAATAGAGTAGATCATTTTAAAACACTTCTTTAATGGCTGAAGAGTTAGAAGATTGGTTAAATGGAGAAGTTGCTGAATTACAAAAATTTTCTATTGGTGAACTTAGTAATACATTTTTCTTTAGAGATCCATTAAGACCTACTTATATAGATAATAATTATTTTTATAGTCCTGCTGATGGAACTATACTATACCAAAAAGTAGTACTACCCGGAACACCATGTTGTGAACAAGTTATTGAAATAAAAGGTAAAAATTATACATTACAAGATGTAATGGGTGATAAAGATTATAATAAACCTTCATTAGTTATAGGAATTTTTATGTCGTTTTATGATGTACATATAAATAGAATTCCATATAGTGGTACCATTAAATATAATCGTTTAGAACCTATTGAATCTACTAATAAACCTATGTTAGCTGTAGAAAAAGATATTCTAAATAATGTAATTAATCCTAATAATATGGATTATTTAAAATATAATGAAAGAGTACTTAATACCATTTATAATTCATCTTTAGATTATACTTATTATATAGTACAAATTGCAGATGAAGATGTAAATGTTATAGCACCTTTTAAACAACAAGGAGATTTATGTACTCAAAATGAAAGATTTAGTTTAATAAGATGGGGATCTCAAGTAGATTTAGTTTTACCTATAGATAATAGATACCAATTTGAGTTATTATTAAAAGAAACAATGCATATAAATGCGGGATTAGACAAATTAATTAAAATAAATTATGCCAAAAACTAATATATCAAAAACACCACCTAAAGGATCTGTAAGATTTTCTTTAAGTTTATCTGAAGAACAAAAAAATGCAAAAACAGAAATATTAAATCATCCCTTTAATTTTATAGTTGGGAAAGCAGGCTCAGGTAAAACCCTATTAGCTGTACAAATTGCATTAGATCAATTTTTTAAAAGACAATGTAATAAAATAATAATTACAAGACCTACTATATCTACAGAAGATAATGGTTTTCTTCCGGGGTCAGAAAGAGAAAAAATGGAGCCCTGGTTAGTACCTATTCGTTCTAATATGAGAAAAATTTACAATAAACCTACGATATTAGAAAAAATGGAAAAAGATGAAACAATTGAATTAGTTTCTTTAGCTCATTTTAGGGGAAGAACATTTGATAATGCAATTGTTATTGTAGATGAATTCCAGAATTTAACACGTTCACAACTAGCAATGGCTATAGGTAGATTAGGTAAAGATTCTAAAATGTTATTTTGTGGAGATTCATATCAAATGGACTTAAAAGATAAAAACTATTCAGCATATCATGACATGGCTAAGTTAATAAATTCTAAATATGTTCACAAATGTGTTTTACAAGATAATCACAGACATGACGCTATTGATGATTTATTAGAATTATTGAATGGATATCATTAATTTGGTTTCTTTTTATAATATTTATAACAAAAATTATGGCAGCAGGTCGATATTCTTTTGTTATAGAGCAAGGTGCAACTACTGATTTTGAAGTACTTTATAAAGGTGATGATGGTATTCCTATAGATTTAGATGGATATACTGCAAGAATGTCTATTAGACAATCTCAACTCTCATCAAGTCAATTATATATTACTTTAAGTAGTAGTTTAGGCCCATGTGGTACAGGTATAAATTTAAGTGGTTCTCAAGCAGCAGCTGGTTATCCAAAACCTCTAACTTCAGGTTCTATAGGAATTTATATATCAGCAGCTTCATCATCACTATTAACATTTAATGAAGGATTTTATGATTTAGAATTAATGTCTTCTAGTCTAGATAATGGAGTTAATTGTACTACTGTAACAAGATTGCTTATGGGAGCTATAAAGCTATCAAATGAAGTAACAATTGGTTCATTTTAAAATAAAATAATAATAATGGCTTGTAATAATTGTGGTAAGAAAAATTGTAAATCTCTACAAATCAATACTAATTGTACTGAAGTAAATATAGAAGTATGTAATACTAAAGTAGTTGAAGTAAACCATCCTGGTCCTAGAGGTACACAAGGTACTCAAGGTACTCAAGGTATACAAGGAATAATAGGTACACAAGGTATTCAAGGTATACAAGGAATAACAGGTATACAGGGTACACAAGGTATACAAGGTATACAAGGTATACAGGGCATTCAAGGTACTCAAGGTACTCAAGGAATTCAAGGAATTACAGGTGCAGGTACTCAAGGTGCTCAAGGAATACAAGGTATTCAAGGTATTCAAGGAATTCAAGGAATTACAGGTGCAGGTACTCAAGGTACTCAAGGTATAACAGGTATACAAGGTATTCAAGGAATACAAGGAATACAAGGTACACAAGGTATTCAAGGTACTCAAGGAATTCAAGGAATTCAAGGAATTCAAGGTACTCAAGGAATACAAGGTATTCAAGGTATTCAAGGTATTCAGGGTACTCAAGGTATTCAAGGTACTCAAGGTATAACAGGTATACAGGGTATTCAAGGTACACAAGGAATTCAAGGTACTCAAGGTATTCAGGGTACTCAAGGTATAACAGGTATACAGGGTATTCAAGGTACACAAGGAATTCAAGGTACTCAAGGTATTCAGGGTATTCAAGGTATAACAGGTATACAAGGAATTCAAGGTACACAAGGAATTCAAGGTACTCAAGGTATTCAGGGTATTCAAGGTATAACAGGTATACAAGGAATTCAAGGCACACAAGGAATTCAAGGTACTCAAGGTATTCAGGGTATTCAAGGTATAACAGGTATTCAAGGAATTCAAGGTATTCAAGGAATACAAGGTACTCAAGGAATACAGGGAATTCAAGGTATAACAGGTATTCAAGGAATTCAAGGTATTCAAGGAATACAGGGAATTCAAGGTACTCAAGGAATAACAGGTATTCAAGGTATAACAGGTATTCAAGGAATTCAAGGAATACAAGGTATTCAAGGTATTCAAGGTACTCAAGGTACTCAAGGAATACAAGGTATTCAAGGTACTCAAGGTATAGAAGGTAATTTTGGTGGAGCTTGTTTTGATTATACATTTGATTCTTCAACAATATCAGCAGACCCAGGAACTGGAAAAGTAAGATTAAATAATATTGGTGGAACCCAATCTACTTCTGATAAAATTTATATTGATATTACTGATGATGATGGTACTTCTATTCAAAATTTCTTATCAGCAATTGATGCAAATACATCTGCAGTTAAGGGTCATGTTAAAATTTCTAATAAACAAGATGCAACCCAATTTTTATTATTTTCAATTTCAGATTTAACTGACAATACAGGGTGGTGGACAATAGATATAGGAGCTCAAGCATCATCAGCAACAGATCCTTTTATAAATTTAGAAGATGTACTTGTTTGTTTTGTAACAACAGGTGAAAAAGGAGATCAAGGTGTTCAAGGTACACAAGGTATACAAGGTATAACAGGTATACAAGGTATAACAGGTATACAAGGTATTCAAGGTACTCAAGGTATTCAAGGTACTCAAGGTATAACAGGTATACAAGGTATAACAGGTATACAGGGTATTCAGGGTACACAAGGTATTCAAGGTACTCAAGGAATTCAAGGAATTCAAGGTATAACAGGTATTCAAGGAATACAAGGTATTCAAGGTATTCAAGGTACACAAGGTATTCAAGGTACTCAAGGAATTCAAGGTATAACAGGTATTCAAGGAATACAAGGAATACAAGGTACACAAGGTATTCAAGGTACTCAAGGAATTCAAGGTATAACAGGTATTCAAGGAATACAAGGAATACAAGGTACACAAGGTATTCAAGGTACTCAAGGAATTCAAGGAATTCAAGGTATAACAGGTATTCAAGGAATACAAGGTATTCAAGGTATTCAAGGTACACAAGGAATTCAAGGTACTCAAGGAATTCAAGGTATAACAGGTATACAAGGAATTCAAGGTACACAAGGTATTCAAGGTACTCAAGGTATTCAAGGAATTCAAGGTATAACAGGTATACAGGGTATTCAAGGTACACAAGGTATTCAAGGTACTCAAGGAATTCAAGGAATTCAAGGTATAACAGGTATACAAGGAATTCAAGGTATAACAGGTATACAAGGAATACAAGGCACACAAGGTATACAAGGAATTCAAGGCATAACAGGTATTCAAGGAATACAAGGTATAATAGGTATACAAGGTACTCAAGGAATTCAAGGTATAACAGGTATACAAGGAATTCAAGGTACACAAGGTATACAAGGAATAACAGGTATACAAGGAATTCAAGGTATTCAAGGTACTCAAGGTATTCAAGGTACTCAAGGAATACAAGGAATAACAGGTATACAAGGTATACAAGGAATAACAGGTACTCAAGGTATTCAAGGTACTCAAGGAATACAAGGAATAACAGGTATTCAAGGTATTCAAGGTACTCAAGGTATTCAAGGAATTCAAGGTACTCAAGGTATTCAAGGTACTCAAGGAATACAAGGAATAACAGGTATTCAAGGAATTCAAGGTATTCAAGGAACACAGGGAATTCAAGGTACTCAAGGAATAACAGGTATTCAAGGTATAACAGGTATACAAGGAATTCAAGGCGTACAAGGTATAAGAGGTATACAAGGTACAACAGGTACACAAGGTACTAATACAAATATTATAATAGAAACCAATGATGCTAATACTGAATATGCCTTAAATTTTATTACTGATGTAGATCCAACAACTCAAGCAGCAATTTTAGGAAGAGATTCTACATTAAGTGATCTTCAATACAATCCAGCAAAAGCAAGTTTGGCTGCTAGAAATATTAGAACTGAAAACATTTATATGGGTCCTTACTCTATTATAATGTCAGGTTCATCAGGTAATATTACATCATCAGGTAATTTTAGTGCTAGTGGAGATATTTTTGCACAAAATGCAACTTTTACACACATAACTGCATCTAATTTTAGTTCAAGTGGTGATTTAATATTGAGTCAAAGTTTAACATTTAATGCTTCTGCTTCTGAAATAATAGCTCCGGACACATTAGAAATTAAAAGTGGAACAACTGGTAATGACTTTTTAAAACTTAGAGAAGATAATATTGATATTTTTATCAATGGTTTAGAAACGATATCTATAGAAGATGACCAAATAATATTAAATGCAGCTGCAACTAATATTAGTACTAAAATTTTCTATGAGGATAATACTATGGCATTATTTGCTCAAGCTGATACCAATAGATTAAAATTAAGAGATTTTGTTGTAATAGGTAGTGGATCTGCTAATATTAATACTTCAGATGCCTTAGTTGTTTCGGGTAGTCAACAAATCTTTGGTAATTTTACTAGTTCTGGAAATATAAGTTCAAGTAATACAATAATAGGAGCCCAATTTACAGCTTCTACAGGTATATTAATTGATACTTTTGAAACAACATCACTTTATCCTTTTATTATTAAAATTAAAGATGGTAATGGTCAAGATGAAAAATTTAGCGTAAGTAGTAGTGGAGTAGTACAATTTGGAGCATTAAATACTTTACCAACACCTATAACAGGTGGGTTAGTATATTCTGCAAGTAATTTTTACATGGGATTAGATTAAAATAAATAAATTAAAACATAAATCTTTATAAATAATTATATATTTATAACAAAATAAAATAAAACAAAAAAAACATGGCAACTTGGAAAAAAGTAATTGTATCGGGATCAGCAGCTGACTTAGCTTCTCTTACTCTAGATACACAATTAGCAGTAGCAGAAGGGGGAACAGGAAGAACAACATTACCTGAAAATCAAGTAATATTAGGTAATGCAACAGCTGGTGTTAATGCTGTTGGTGCTTTAACTAATGGTCAATTAATAGTAGGTTCAACAGGAGCAGCTCCAGTAGCAGCAACTCTTGGTACTACTTTAGGTTTACAAATTGATGTAGGTGCTGGATCATTATCACTTTCACCAGTTACAGTTGGTACTGGTAACTTTATTAATGCCCAAACTAATGGTACAGGTTTAACAGTTGCAAGTACTGATAGAGTTTTACTTTCAGATCAATCAGATGCTTCAGGTACTTTAAATTACGTAACAATTTCCCAATTAACTTCTGCCGTTGGTGGTGGTACAGTAACATCAGTATCAGCAACAGGTACTGAAAATGGTTTAACATTAACTGCGGATAATTCATCAGCAACAGTACCTGTTATTACATTAGGTGGTGCTTTAGCAGACGTTACAAATGCTCAATTATCAAATTCTACAGTTTCTTATGGTGGTGTTTCTTTATCATTAGGTGGAACAGATGCTACTCCTGCTTTTAATTTACAAGATGCAACAAGTTTACCACTAACAACAGGTGTATCTGGTATATTACCAATTGCCAATGGTGGTACAAATATTTCATCTTATACTACTGGAGATATTTTATATGCTTCAAGTGGTACAGCATTAGCTAAATTAGGAATAGGTACATCAGGACAAATATTAGCAGTTTCATCTGGTGGTATTGTAGAATGGATCAATAATGATGAAGGTGATATCACTTCAGTTTCTAATACTACAAATGGTGGTTTAACTGTTGGAAGTGGTACAGGCCCAGATGTTACATTAAAATTAAATTTTAATAATTTATCAGCAGCAGCAGTTGATGTAGCAGCAGATTCAATTGCAATTATTGATGCTAATGATTCTAATGCAACTAAAAAAGAATCAATTGCTGACTTAGCTACAGCAATGGCAGGAACTGGTATAACAGCTACTAATGGTGTTTTAAGTGCAACAACAGGAGATGTTGAATCAGTTGCTAATGCTACTAATGGTGGTATGGAAGTAACAAATGGATCAGGTCCAGATGTTACAATAGCAATGGATATTAATAATTTATCTGCAGCATCTATAACTACAGGAGATTTTATTGCATTTTCAGATGAATCAGCAGCAAGTGATCCAACGAAAAAAGAATCAATTGATGACGTAGCAACTTTATTTGCAGGTACTGGTTTAACAGCAACTAATGCTGTAATTGCAGTAGATTATGGTAACTCAGCTAATACAGCTGCTGAAGGTGATACAGTAGTTTCATTTTTAGGAACTACAAATGAAATTGAATTATCAACAAACACATTTACTACAGTTGGTGGTGGTGGATCAGTTACAGTTGGTTTACCAGATAATGTAACGATTACAAACAATTTAACAGTTGCTAATAACGCAATAATTTCAGGTGATTTAACAGTTTCAGGAACTGCTTCATTTACTCACTCAGATAATTTGGATATTGCTGATAAATTCATTACATTAGCATCAGGTTCAACAACAAGATTAGATGGTGGTATTATTATTGCAACAGGTCCAGCAGCAGGTGGTACTCAAATAGGTGAAGCTTTTGGGTTTAATGCTCAAGCAGGTGGTAGAGGTAGATGGGGTATAACTGGAAGTCAAAATAATAGTGCAGGTGCAATTGTTAGTGTAGATCAAATGGTAACAGCAGGGTCTTCAACTGCAGCACCAACAGCAGCTCCAACTTATGGTGGAACTAGTGGATTTGGAAATATACATATAGATACAAATCTTGAAGATATTTATATTTATGTTTAATGAATAAAAATAAAAAAGTTGTTAAAATTAATAAAAAAAGTTATGGCATTTAGAGGAAATATAAAAAAAGAAGAAAATACTCCTAAAAGAATTGATAATACTTTAGAATTAAATCAAGGAGAAATTGAAATGATTTTACAATTAATAAAAGCTTCTAATTTTAGTGGGGATATGATTGAAAAGGTTTATAACGTAACATATAAATTACAAGTGTTACATAATAAACTAAATAAATAATTATGACTTTTATACCCGAAGAATGGACGTTTATACGTCAATCACTAGATGAAATTAATATTAAAGGTAAGGATGCTAAAGGATTAGCTTCTTTACAAATTAAGGTAGAACAAGAACTTCAAAAAGCAATTACTAAAAGTGAAAAAGACTTAGAAAAAGCTATGAAGTCTAGTAAATAATAATTTTCTTTACCATATTTATAATAAGATTATTGGCCCGAAAGGGAAGTGGACTTATAATAGTAGCCAACCATAATAAAGAAAAAAGATGCCAAATTGGAAAAAAGTAATAATTAGCGGATCAGACGCTAGTTTACCCAACATATACCTAGACGATTACATCATTCATAATGGTGATTCAAATACCTACTTTGGGTTTGAAGCTGGTGACCTAATAAAAATAAATATAGGAGATACTAATGTAATACGATATGCTCCCACACAAACAGTATTTAATGAGGATGGTGAAAATGTTAATTTTAGAGTAGAAGGTGAAGGAGATGCAAATACATTATTTGTAAAAGCAGAGGATGCATATGTCGGCATAGGAACGTCAACACCCGGAGAAAAACTAGATGTAATAGGTAACGTACAAGCTACAGGGAATTTATTTATAAACGCAATTACAGCAAGTAATACTCCTATAGGAACTTCAGAAACACGAGTACTAGTTACAGATGCAGTTGGACGTATAAAATATAGAAGTAATTTATCCTTACAAGGTACTACAGGAGCCCAAGGCGCTACAGGTGCTCAAGGGAATACAGGTGCTCAAGGTAATCAAGGTACAACAGGTGCACAAGGTGCTACAGGTACTACAGGTGCTCAAGGAAATACAGGTGCTCAAGGTAATCAAGGTACAACAGGTGCACAAGGTGCTACTGGTGCCCAAGGAAATCAAGGTAATACCGGTGCACAAGGAAATCAAGGTACAGTTGGTGTAAATCCTACAGTAGCAGTTGGAACTACTACAACAGGTCTACCAAACACAGCAGCAGCAGTAGATAATTCTGGAACAGCTACAGCAGCAGAATTTAATTTTACAATTCCTAAAGGTGCTACAGGTGCTCAAGGAAATACAGGTGCTCAGGGTAATCAAGGTAACCAAGGTACCACAGGAGCACAAGGTGCTACTGGTGCTCAAGGAAATATAGGTGCACAAGGTGCTACTGGTGCACAAGGAAATCAAGGTAATACAGGTGCACAAGGTAATCAAGGTACAACAGGTGCACAAGGTGCTACAGGTACTACAGGTGCTCAAGGGAATGTAGGTGCTCAAGGTGCTACAGGAGCACAAGGTAATCAAGGAAATACAGGGGCACAAGGTAATCAAGGTACAACAGGTGCACAAGGTGCAACAGGTACTACAGGTGCTCAAGGAAATACAGGTGCTCAAGGAAATGTAGGTGCTCAAGGTGCTACAGGTGCTCAAGGAAATACAGGAGCTCAAGGTAATACAGGTGCTCAAGGTGCTACAGGTGCTCAAGGTAATATAGGTAATACTGGTGCACAAGGTAATCAGGGTACAACAGGTGCACAAGGTGCTACAGGAGCACAAGGAAATACAGGTGCTCAAGGAAATACAGGTACAACAGGAGCACAAGGTGCTACAGGAGCTCAAGGTAACCAAGGAAATACAGGTGCTCAAGGAAATGTAGGTGCTCAAGGTGCTACAGGTGCTCAAGGAAATCAAGGAAATACAGGTGCACAAGGTAATCAAGGTACAACAGGAGCACAAGGTGCAACTGGTACTACAGGTGCTCAAGGTAATCAAGGAAATCAAGGAAATACAGGTGCTCAAGGTGCTACAGGGGCACAGGGTAATCAAGGAAATACAGGGGCACAAGGAAATGTAGGTGCTCAAGGTGCAACAGGAGCTCAAGGTAACCAAGGAAATCAAGGTAATCAAGGTACTACAGGTACACAAGGAACAGATGGTAATTTTGGTGGTGCTACTTTTGAATATCAATTTGGTACTAGTACCACTATGGCTAATCCTGGTACTGGATTTTTAAGATTAGCGTCTACAAATCAAAATTCTGCAATATTTTCAGCAATTAGTCAAACAACTCAAGATGGAACTGATATAGAAGAATTTCTAGAATCTATAGATGCTGCACAATCAGCAGTAAAGGGACATATGAGAATCTCTAATCAATTAGATTCAACACAATTTATTTTATTTTCAATTTCTGATTTAGTCGATAATGGGGGATGGTGGAAATTAAGTATAAATGAACAAGCTTCTTCAGCAACCTCTCCATTTAGTTCTAATGAAGAAATTCTTGTATCTTTTGCATTAGTAGGTGATAAAGGAGATACAGGTGCTCAAGGTGCTACAGGTGCTCAAGGAAATACAGGTGCACAAGGTAATCAAGGTAATCAAGGTACTACAGGTGCTCAAGGTGCAACAGGTGCTCAAGGAAATACAGGAGCTCAAGGTAATCAAGGAAACCAAGGTAATACAGGAACTACAGGTGCACAAGGTGCTACAGGTTCTACAGGTGCTCAAGGAAATGTAGGTGCACAAGGAAATACAGGTGCACAAGGAAATACAGGTGCACAAGGTAATCAAGGTAATCAAGGTACAACAGGTGCACAAGGTGCAACAGGTGCTCAAGGAAATACAGGAGCTCAAGGTAACCAAGGAAACCAAGGTAATACAGGAACTACAGGTGCACAAGGTGCTACAGGTTCTACAGGTTCTCAAGGAAATGTAGGTGCTCAAGGTGCTACAGGTGCTCAGGGTAATCAAGGAAATACAGGTGCACAAGGTAATCAAGGTACAACAGGTGCACAGGGTGCAACAGGTGCTCAAGGTAATCAAGGAAACCAAGGAAATCAAGGAAATCAAGGAAATCAAGGTGCTACAGGTTCTACAGGTTCTCAAGGAAATGTAGGTGCTCAAGGTGCTACAGGTGCTCAAGGTAATCAAGGAAATACAGGTGCACAAGGTAATCAAGGTACAACAGGTGCACAGGGTGCAACTGGTACTACAGGTGCTCAAGGAAATACAGGTGCTCAAGGAAATACAGGTACAACAGGAGCACAAGGTGCTACAGGAGCTCAAGGTAACCAAGGTAATGCAGGTAATACAGGTGGTCAAGGTAATCAAGGTAACCAAGGAGCTACAGGTACTACAGGTGGTACCGGTGGTACAGGAGCTCAAGGTGCTACAGGAGCACAAGGAAATACAGGTGCACAAGGTAATGCAGGTAATACAGGAGGTACAGGTGCCCAAGGTGCTACAGGAGCTCAAGGAAATGCAGGTAATACAGGTGGTCAAGGTAATCAAGGTAATGTAGGTGCTCAAGGTGCTACAGGTGCACAAGGTAATGCAGGTAATACAGGTGGTCAGGGTAACCAAGGAAATGTAGGTGCTCAAGGTGCTACAGGTGCTCAAGGAAATCAAGGAAATATAGGTGATACAGGAAATCAAGGTGCTCAAGGAAATATAGGTGATACAGGAAATACAGGTGCTCAAGGTAATCAAGGAAATGTAGGTGCTCAAGGTGCTACAGGTACTACAGGTGCTCAAGGAAATACAGGTGCCCAAGGAAATACAGGTACTCAAGGTAATCAAGGTAATCAAGGAAATACAGGTACTACAGGAGCACAAGGTGCTGTAGGAGCAGCTAATATAACTGGAACTGGTGATAATGCTATTATAGTTTTAAATTCAACTGCTCCTAATGGAATTGCTAATTCTAATGTAACACTAGCTAGTGATGGTCAAGGTACTGGTAGAAATGAAATGCTATTTAATAGATATTCTAGTATAACTTTTAACTCAAGTTTCAATTCTACAAATAATTCCTCAGGTATTTTAATGAAAAGAGGAAGTACTGTTACAACACAAGGTCAAGTATATTATTATTCTTCAGCTGAAACATGGGCTTTATCTGATAGAAATAATACAGCTACTCAAGCTACTGGTTTACTAGCATATGCATTAGATAACTCTTCAACTGGAGATGGTATGCTATTATCAGGGTTTATTTATAAAGAAACGCATGGATTTACTATTGGTGCTCCACTTTACTTATCAGCTACACCTGGTAACATAACAAATACAGTACCAACAAGTGGTTGGGCTAGAGTTGTTGGTTATGCTGTTGGTGAAAATGAAATTTATTTCTCTCCTGATAGGACATGGGTAGAACTTTGATAAAATAAAAAAAAAAATGATATATATATCTCAAAGTTTAGTATTTAATGAATCTAATATAGTATTTGAAGATATTAATTACGTAATGATGGATTGGGAAGATCCCTTAATGTCATCATCAGCAGCTTATGTATGTGAAAATGGTGGTGATATTCTTGAAATAGGATTCGGAATGGGGATATCAGCAAATTATATACAATCACATACTATAAATTCACATACTATTATAGAAAACCATCCAGATATGATTCCAAAAGCTCAAGCATGGGCGGCAGATAAATCCAATGTAACTATAATAGAAGGTAGTTGGTATGATATAAAGGATTCTTTAAGTACTTATGATGGTTTATTTATGGATACTTATGGTGATAAAAATATGAATAATTTCTCTTCATCTTTATCATCATTTATGAAAGAAGGTGGAAAAGCAACATGGTGGAATTCAATAACAGGATCAAATAATTTTTATAATATACCAGATGTAACATATGATGTATATAATGTAACTCCACCTATAAACCAATATTTTAATTATAATCAATATTTTTTACCTAAAAAACAGTTTTAAATTATGGCTACAATAAACGTTAATCCTACACAAGATGGTTATTTAGTAGGAGCAGGGTCAACTAATTTTAACACAGCCCGTTCATCAGCAGCTTCAGCAAGGGCAAATCCTGGATCAACTTTCACTAATGTTACAGCTGTTCAATTTCAAAAATACCCAGGAAGAGGAGGAAGTACTTATTTCTTTAATAGAGCAGCTTTTGGATTTAATGTAACAGCATATGCAAGTGATACTATTACTAATGTTTCATTAAGATTAACTACTACTACTACTACTACTAACAACGCTGTATTCTATGCAATACCCTTTACAGGTTTTGGGGGTACATTAGGAACTGCTTTAACCACAAGTGATTGGAGTAATTATACCTTTAATGGGTCAAATTATGGTAGTGAACAAGTAAGTAACACAGCTGGTGTACAAAGTATAGACTTATCGGGAACTGCATTAACTACTATGTTTACTACTGGTTATGTTAAGATAGGAGTAGTATCTAATAATGATTATGAGGGAAGTGATACTGCTGCTGAAGAAGTTTTTGATTTTTTAAATTTAAATTTTGGAAGTGCTACTAATATGCAATTACAATTTGATCAAGCTGCTTCTGGTTATACTCAAAACGTTATTGGCATTGCTGGTTCAAGTATGAGTAAAGTAATTGCTATTCCTAAATCAAGTATTAGTAAAGTAATAGGAATATCTTAAAGTAAGAAAATAACACATTATTAGAAATTTTCTAATATTTATAACAAAATTAAAATTATGGCTGTAATCCCAATTTATCCTGGTTCATCATCTTTTTTTCCTGGTGATACACCTTTTGGATTTTATGATAACCAATTTGACTTTCAAACGGATGCTGATAGAGTAGTAACATATGTTGCAAGAAGATTAGGCTATCCTATAATGGATGTTGAATTACAAGATTTAAACTTCTATGCAGCATTTGAAGATGCAGTAACTACTTATGGTAATGAATTGTATGCCTATAAAGTTAGAGAAAATTATTTATCTATTGAAGGATCACCTACAGCATCAAATTTAAACCATGAATTGATAACTCCTAATTTTGCTAGTGTAGTACGATATTCTGAACAATATGGAGAAGAAGCAGGAACAGGAGGAACAACAACTTGGTATACAGGATCAGTTCCTACTTTTGCTGGTCAACAAGATTATGATTTAAAAACTTGGGCTTCTGAATCCTTAGGATTAGATAATAAAGATTTTATAGAAGTAAAAAGAGTATTTTATGAACCAGTACCAGCAATTTCAAGATTTTTTGATCCTTATGCAGGTACAGGAACAGGTTTAATGAATATGATGGATAGTTTTGGTTGGCAAGGATTTTCACCTGGTATAGGTACTGCTGAATTAATGATGCCCCTTAGTTTTGACATACAAAAAATTCAAGCTATAGAAATGAGTGATCAAATCCGAAGATCGCAATTTTCATTTGAATTAGTTAATAATAATTTAAGAATATTTCCTATACCACAACATAGTGGAAGCTTACGTATACAATATATAAAATTATCAGAAAGAAATAATCCAATTTCTAAATATCCTGAAGGACAATATAATGTAACTAATGTTTCAAATGTTAATTATTGTAATCCTGATTATTGTGAAATTAATTCTATTGGTAGAAGTTGGATATTTGATTATACTTTATCTATTTGTAAAGAAATATTAGGATATATTAGAGGTAAGTATACACAAGTACCAATACCAGGAGCAGAAACACAATTAAACCAACAAGATTTACTATCAGCCGCAACTACAGAGAAATTAGCATTAATTACAAGATTAAGAGAATATTTTGATGAAACTTCAAGAAGTAATTTATTAGAAGTAAAGGCAGCTGAAGCAGAAGCATTAACTAGGATTGAAGCAGCAGTACCTTACCCAATTTATATAGGATAATATGGCATTATTTGGAGGAGCAAGAGATATAAGTATGTTTAGAGGCATTAGTAGAGAATTAATGTGGGATGTTATAGTACAAGAATGTGCTCTTTATAAATTTAGATTAGAAGAAACTAGTGTTAACATTTATGGTGAAGCGGCTGAAGAAAAATACTATGAAGCCCCGATGTTACTTAATACTTTAATTGATAGACAAGATCAAAGTTCTCCTAACTCAGATTTAGGTATTGACTTTGCTGGAGGTCGTACATTTAAATTTTTAAGGGATGATTTAGCAGGAGTAGTATCTAATGGGTCTGGTAAAATAGGAGTAGTAGTTCCACAAGTTGGAGATATAATATGGTATGAAAATGGGTATTATGAAATTTATAATTTAATTAACAATCAATTATTTGTAGGTAAAGATCCAAATTACCCTAATAAAGATGATAATGGGTATAATGCTTTTGGGAATTATGATTTAGAAAATTTTGGTTATGATGTATCAATAATAGCAGAAGCACATTATGTACCAGCAGATAGAGTAGGAATTTCAGAAGAAAGATTAATATCAAGTATAAAACATGTCAAATAGAGGAAGAAAAGTAGTACCAAAGTCTCAAAGAGAGATGAGTAAAGAAATGCATAATCCTTATTCTAAGGAAATAGGTAATCCTAATGACTCTGCTTATCAAAGAACTGATAGAAGTAATCAAACTTCATTTAAAGGAGATACTGTAAAACCATTTACAGTTGGGTTATATGACATTGATGAAACTATATTATACTATTTTAATAATGTGATTAAACCTACAGTAATCCAAAATGGTAAAAGAATAGAAGTTCCTGTTGTTTATGCTGATTCAGAAAGATGGAATCAAATACAAAAAGATGGGTATTTTAGAGATAGAAAAGGAAGAATAATGATGCCTTTAATAACATTTAAAAGAACTAATATTGAAAAAAATAGAAATGTTACTAATAAATTAGATGCTAATTTTCCAAATAATTATAGAGTATATGAAAAATCTTATAGTAATAAAAATACTTATGATAAATTTAATATTCTAAATAATAGAAAACCGACAAAAAATATGTATGCAGTTGTTGTTCCGGATTATGTAACTTTAAATTATGATTGTATTGTTTCTACTTATTATGTAGAACAAATGAATGGTATAGTAGAAGCTATAAATTATGCATCTGATTCATATTGGGGTAATCCTGAAAGATATCAATTTAGAGCAAGAATAGATTCAGTAGCAACTAATGTTGAAATGCCATCTGATCAAGATAGATTAGTTAAAAGTACTTTTAGTATAAAAATGTATGGGTATATTGTACCTAATATACTTCAAAAAGATTTATCATCAATAAAAAAATATAACTCTAAATCTTCAATTACATTTAATAGTGAAATGGTAAGTAATATAAACAGTGTAGAAGAATCACCACCTAATAGAATTGAAATTCCACATACAGGTAATGTAAATTATATTGATCCTCCATCAACTCGAGTACCTTCTGTAGGAATAAATACAAATAGAATTCCCCCAAACCCCTCACAAGAATAATAAAATAATTTTTGTTTTTAACTAATTTACTAATATGTATAATTGAAAATAAAAATAATTATTAATCAAAAATAAAAGTAATGTCAAAAGTAAAAGTTTTAACTAAAAAAGAAATTGAAAATATAAAAGAAGTAAGAGAATCTTTTCAAATTTTAGTAGGAAAGGTAGGAGATGTTGAGATAACTATGATGAATCTTAATAGAACAAAAAAGAATTTAGAAGAAGAATTATTAGAGATTCAAAATAAAGAATCAAAGATAGCTTTAGATTTAGAAAAAAAATATGGTAAAGGAAATATTTCTTTAGAAACAGGAGAATTTACTCCAGTAGAATAGTTTTTAAAAAAAAATATAATATTTATAATAAAATAAAATAACATAAAATGGCAGAAGTATTAATATCACCCGGTGTTTTAGCAAGAGAAAACGACCAATCACAAATAACAGCAGGTCCTATACAAGCAGGAGCTGCAATTATTGGACCAACAGTAAAAGGCCAAGAAAATATACCTAGATTAGTAACTAGCTACTCAGAATATTTAGCTAATTTTGGTAGTACATTTTTAAGTGGATCAAATCAGTTTACATATTTTACATCTATTTCAGCTTATAATTATTTCCAAAACGGAGGAAGTACATTGTTAGTAACTAGAGTAACTCCAGGAGCTTTTAGTCCAGCTTCTTCATCACTAATTCAAAGTGCAACTGAAACTGGAAATTTAGTTACTCCACAAAGTTTACTTTCATCAACAGCAGGAGGTGGAGGTGAAGGTGGAGCAGTAGTAGCAGCAGGTTATACAGTAACTCCATCAGTTACTGGAGGAACGCCAACTACAATAGGATCGTCTCTTATTACTTTATCATCTGCAAGTGGTAAATTAGTTGATACTTCTTTACTAGCTAGTGTTACTCAACCTGCAGATTGTTTAGCTGGAAATTATGAAGTTTCCGTTGTTGGAAGTATCTCTGGAACAGGAGCAACATTAACACTTACCTTAACTAATCCTACTACTATTAGTGCCGTTGCTGCTAAAAATACAGCTTCAACAGGTTCAGGATTTGTTTTTGGTGAAACAATTACAATCCCTTCAGCATCATTAAATACAGGTGCTTCAGTTGGAGTTGGAACTGACGCAGTAATTACATTAGCTGCTGCTGATTTATTTTCAGAATTAGCATCAATTACTGTTGCTACAGATGGAGCAGGATATAACGTAGGAGATGTTTTAACTTTTGCTGGAGGTAGTATAGGTTCAGCTTCTGATGTAGTAGTAACATTAACAGCTGATGATATGATAAATGAGGAAGCTTTTGTGTTGGAAACATTAGCAGATGGTAATGTAATGAATAGTGCAGGAGCTACAGGAGCAAATGGTACATTAGTTAATGGAACAGTAGATAATTTTAGGTGGGAAATAACAAACCCAAGTACTTCATCAGGTGTGTTTTCATTAGTAGTTAGACAAGGTAATGATACTACAACTTCAAAAGCAGTAGTTGAAACATTTTCAAATTTATCATTAGATCCATTAGCAACTAATTATGTTTCAAAAGTAATTGGTGATCAAATACAAACAGTAAGAGGATCAGGAACTGATGTTTATTTACAATCATCTGGATCTTTTCCAAATGCTTCAAGATATGTAAGAGTAAAATCAGTAAAGATGCAAACTCCAAATTATTTTGATAATAATGGAAGTCCTAAGTCACAATTTACAGGTTCTATTCCAATTGCTTCTAATGGAACATTTGGTGGAGGAATAGGTGATATTACTGGAAGTGGAACTCCTTCAAAATACTATCAAGAAATTAATAATACAGATTCTCAAGGTGTAACAGGTACAGATTACACTACAGCAATTAATTTATTAGCTAATAGAGATGATTTTAGATACAATGTAATTACAGCTCCAGGTTTAATATTAGCAAATAGTGCTACAGGACAAGGTTGGACAACAATTCAATCAAATTGTGAAACAAGAGGAGATGCAATATTTGTAGGAGATTTAGTTAATTATAATTCTTCAATAACACAAATAACTGGTCAAGCAGCTTCAGTCGATTCATCATATGTTGCAACTTACTGGCCATGGTTACAAGTAATAGACCCAGATTCAAGAGAATTAGTTTGGGTACCAACTTCAACAATGATACCAGGTGTTTATGCTTATAATGATAGAGCAGGTGAACCATGGTTTGCACCAGCAGGTATTAATAGAGGTGGATTAGGAGCAGTTAATCAAGCAGAAAGAAAATTAACTAATACTAATAGAGATACTTTATATACTGGAAAAGTAAATCCAATAGCTTCATTCCCAGGACAAGGAATAGTAGTATTTGGACAAAAAACACTACAAACTAAAGCAAGTGCTTTAGATAGAGTAAATGTAAGAAGGTTATTAATTACTCTTAAAAATTATATTTCTCAAATCGCTGATACATTAGTATTTGAACAAAATACAGCAGCTACAAGAAATACATTTTTAAGTCAAGTTAATCCTTACTTAGAATCAGTTCAACAAAGACAAGGTTTATATGCATTTAAAGTTGTAATGGATAATTCAAACAATACACCAGATGTAATTGATAGAAATGAATTAATTGGTGCAGTTTATTTACAACCAACTAAAACAGCTGAATTTATTTACCTAGACTTTAACATTTTACCAACTGGAGCTACTTTCCCGGTATAAAAATGAAAGATAATAATATTTATAACAAAATAAAATAACACAAAAATGGCAGTATTAGATCCTAACGAAATATTTTTCACAGCATTTGAACCAAAGGTAGCTAACCGATTTATATTGTATGTTGATGGTATACCATCGTATATAATTAAAGGAGTAAGTGGAATGGGGTTCGCGCAGGATGAAATAGTATTAAATCATATAAACACTTATAGAAAAGTAAAAGGTAAATTAAAATGGAATGATTTAACAATGGAATTATTTGATCCTATAACACCTTCAGGAGCGCAAGCAGTAATGGAGTGGACAAGATTACATCATGAATCAGTTACAGGTAGAGATGGTTATTCTGATTTCTATAAAAAAGATCTTACAATTGATGTATTAGGTCCAGTAGGAGATGTAGTTTCTGAGTGGATTATTAAAGGTGCTTTCATCAAAGATGCTTCATTTGGAGACATGAATTGGGATGATGATACTACTGTAATGAATATTTCATTAACATTAGGAATGGATTATTGTGTATTAAATTTCTAAAAGAAAAACAACATATTTTACATTTAAGCTTGGCATACGTCAAGCTTTTTTGTATATTATATATGTATAACAAAATTAAGTTATTAACAAATAAAAATTATGTCTGAAACAAAATTTAAATTCCCCACTGAAGAAGTAGAATTACCATCAAAAGGTTTTTTATATCCTGAAGGTCATCCATTAAAATCTGGTAAGATTGAAATGAAATACATGACTGCTAAAGAAGAAGATATATTAACTAACCAAAATTATATAGCTAAAGGTATAGTATTAGATAAACTACTACAGGCTTTAATTATTACTGATGTAAAACTTAAAGACATATTAATTGGTGATAAAAACGCTATATTAATTGCTTCACGTATTTTAGGATATGGTAAAGATTATAAAATTAGATACGAAGGTCAAGAACATATAGTAGATTTAAGTTTATTAGAAAATAAACCAATTGATGAAAAACTATTTAAAGGTGGTGAAAATAAATTTGATTGGGAATTACCTTCATCAGGAACTAAATTAACATTTAGATTATTAACTGATGGTTTAGATAAAGAAATTGATGCTGAAATCAAAGGTATTCAGAAAATAAATAAATCCTCATCCCCTGAAATTTCTACTAGAATGAAATACTTAATTACTTCAGTAGAGGGAGATACATCAGGTAAAACTATTAGAGATTTCGTTGATAATTATCTTTTAGCTAGAGATGCAAAAGCATTACGAGATCATATAGTAAAAATCCAACCTGATATAGAATTAAAGGCCACAATTACTAATGAATATGATGAGCTTGAAGAAATAGATGTACCAATTTCTTTAAATTTTTTTTTCCCTGACGCCTAGTGAAGCACTAACTTATAGAAGTAATTTATTTACCCAAATCCATGATATAGTATTTAATGGTAAAGGAGGATATGATTGGGATACTATATATAATATGCCTATATGGCTTCGTAATTTTACATTTAAAAAGATAGTAGAATTTTATAAAGAACAATCAGAGGCAAATAATCCTAAAAGTAAAAATGACATAGATTTAGCTAATCCTAATAAATCTAAAATGCCTCCTAAAAGAACTGTTTCACCCCCATCATATGTTGCTAAAGCATCGAGAAAATAATATTTTTTAATATTTATAATAAAACACCTCTATGGTTAAAAAAAGCAAATCTCAATTAGATGCAGAAAAAGGTGCAAAAGAAACAGCTATAGTTGTTGAAGATGCTTTAAGGAATATTGCTGATAAAGTAGGTGATATATTTAAAGAAGCACTTGATTCAACTGATAATGTAGCTAAAGCAGTAGCTAAAGATATTACATCATCATTAAATTCTCTAGCTAAGGTATCAAAAGAATTAGCAAATGCTAACAGTAAAGCAGCTGAAGGAGCTTTTAAACAAGCTGATGCTGCTAAACTTATTCAACAAAGACAAGCTAAAATACAGGCTATAAATTACCAAATTTCAATGTTGGGTCGAGGTGATTTAAAGCAGAAAAAAGCATTACAAAAGGAATTAACAAAAGTTCAAGGTTATAATGATGAATTTGAAAAAGGTTTACAAGAACAATTAGATTTATCTGCTAAAATTACTAGTCAGATGGGCCTTACAGGGGCAGCTTTAGGTGCTCTTAAAACTGTAGCAGGTAAATTAGGATTAGGAAGTATAAGCACTGCTTTAGATAATGCTAATGCAGCAGCTTTAGAAGTAGCTAAAAATTCATCAGGTTTAACTGGTAAATTTAAAGTATTAGGTGCTGCTATAGGATCATTAGGTAAAAGTTTTATAGGATTTATAACAGATCCTGTAGCAATGATTACTATGATGGTAAAGGGTTTTCAAGCATTATTATCATTAGGTCAAAAATTCGCTCAAAAAATAGCTGATTTAGGAAAAGCATTTATGGGAGCAAATACTGGTGCTAAAAATATGAAGAATAATTTAGCAGATATGGCAGATACTAATTTACATCTTAATTTTGAAGAAGCTAAAAATGCATTAGTAGGTTTAAATAAAGTAGCAGGCACTTCAGTAATGTTATCTGAAGAACAAATTAATAACTATCAAAAATTCACCCATTTTTTGGGTTTAAGTGAAGAAGCTACACAGGGGTTATTTAAGATATCAACATTATCTGGAAAAGAATTTGGTAACACAGCTACAGAAATTGGTACAATAGTAAAAGGATTAAATTTTGCAACTGACTCAGCTATAAGTATGAATGATGTAATGGAAGAAGTTTCATCAGCTTCAGCATCATCAATAGCTAATATTGGGGCTAATCCTGAGGCATTAGCAAAAGCAGCTTTTCAAGCTAAAAGATTAGGAATGACATTAGACCAAGTTGCAGCTGCAGGTGAATCAAATTTAGATTTTCAATCTTCTATTGAAAAAGAAATGGCTGCTGAATTATTATTAGGAAAAAATCTTAATTTAGAAGCACTTAGATCGGCTTCTTTAAGGGGAGATGAAGTTACAGTAGCTAAAGAAATGGAAAGAATTCTTGCTGCAAATTATGATTCTACTAAAGGAAATAAAATTCAACAAAAAGCATTAGCTGATAGTTTAGGTATAAGTGTTGAGGAAATGCACAAAATGAATCAAACACGTTTACTTCAAAATAAACTTGGTGACATGGATGCAGCTACAAGAGAAGCAGCTGAGAAAAAGGTAAATCAATTAATGAAGGAAGGTAAAACCCAAAAAGAAGCTATAGCATCTCTTGTTGAAAAAGAATTAGCAGATACAGTTAAACAGGGAAAAACAGCTGAAAAATCTCAAAGGGCATTAGAACAAGCAAAAGGAGTATTACAAAATTCATTAGCACCTCTAGCTGCTAAAGTAGCAGATGCTATCGCAAAGTTTGTTAATAGCAAAACCTTTCAAAGTGGAATGAAACTTATGGCAAGTATAATGGGTAAAGTAGTAGATGGGATTGTAAGTGTTTTACCTATGATAAAAAAATTGTTTATAATGATAAAAGATAATCCAATAAAATCTTTATTAGGAGCTGGAGCCGCAATTGGAATTGGAAAAATGTTAGGTATAGGAGGAAAAATGGGCTCAGCAAGTAATCCTATGCATGTAGTATTTGGTAAAGGGGGTGCTATGTCTAAAACTTTTGATGGTATTAAAGGTCTTTTTAAGAAAAAACCTGATGCATTAGCAAAAGCATCACAAAAGTTTTCAACAAAACAAATAGCAGCAGGATTTGGAGGAAAAGCAGCAAAAGACCAATTAGCAAAACAAGGAGGTAAAATGGCAGGTAAAACAGGATTAAAAGTAGGTGCAAAATTAGGAGTAAAGGCTGTTGGTAAATCACTACTTAAAAAGATACCAGTTATTGGTTTATTAGCGGGTGTAGGGTTTGGTATACAAAGAGCAATGAAAGGTGATTTTGCAGGAGCTGCATTAGAATTAGCATCAGGAGCAGCTAGTACTATTCCTGGATTAGGAACAGCTGCGTCTGTAGCAATAGATGCAGGTTTAGCAGCTAAAGATTATAAAGCAGCAACTGGAGGAGGTAGTACAGCAGCAGATTTTATTTCAAGACCTGGACAACCTATACAAAAATTTAGAAAAGATGATATTATAGTTGGTGGAACTAGTTTAGGTGGTGGAGGAAATAATGGAGAAGTTATAGCTTTACTAAAAGAATTAATATCAGAAGTTAAAAAGGGAGGTGATGTGTTTATGGATGGAAATAAAGTAGGAAAATCTTTAGCACTTGCAACCTCTAATATGGGGTAATATTTATAATAAATCAATAATTAACAAAAAATAAAAAAATGGCAGATTTAAAACAACAATTTGAAACAAATGGTTCAACTCTAGCAGTACCTGTTTCTCCAAATGCAAGTCCATCAACACCCGACAATGTAAGTGTTGTAGGTAATTCATTATTACATAATGAATATTCTAATATTGGTACACCAGAAACAACACCACCAGCTTATACTAACTTTGGGGCATCAGCAATAGCTTATACAACACCATCTACATCACAATTAGGTGAACAATCTTTTGGACAACAAGAACCAACAAACAGGTATGCAAATAATATGCCTGATGGAGCTGTAGGAGGAGTATAAATAATTAAAATATGTCTAATACATTAACACCTGAGTCTCAGGGTAGGCTAATTAATCTAAAAACAAATCTTAAAAGTTTAAGATTTGGGGGAGATAGGCCTGATTCTGGTACTAGTAATCAACCTTATATGGTAGAACCTATCCCAGGTCAAGTATTAGATAATGAATCAGGTGGAATAGGTGGTGCCCTAGATTCATCAGTTCAATTTTTAAAAGGAGCATTACCCCCTAAATCAGGTCCTGATTTTTTATTAAGAGGTGGTTTATTAGCTCCTTTAAATGCACTTAAAGATGTAAGTAGGTTAGTTAAAATGTTTACTGATACTAAGTCTCCTAGAGGATTACAATTTATTTTAAAAGAAAATTTATTATCAAGAGCAAGTGTAAAAACCCAATCATCTTTTGGTTTAGGTTATTTTGCAGGAGTTATGAATCAAGGTGCTTATTTACCTATTGGTACCTTACTTCAAGCAGGGTTTGGTTGGATTGGAGCTCATTTAAATAAAAATGGAATAAATCCTATTGGTGCTTTAGGTGGTCCTGCAGGTATGATTAGGGGTATAGACAATCCCTTAAAATCAGACGCAGCAAATCAAGTTGGAGTTGGAGGGGGTGCATTAAACTTATACTCAGCTGTTGTAAAAAATGATCAAGATGAAGCAATTAATAGATTAACTAATCTTCAATATTTTACAGAAACTGGAGCAAAGGGTAAATCTAGAGAAGTAAATAAAAATTTCCAAAAAAATTCAGCTACAAACAGTGAAGGAGGAGGTTTAAGTGGTATTCAAAGAGCACTTAAAAATAATGGTGCAAGGTTTACTTATAATCCTAGAGCAGAAAACGATCAAAAAACTCCAGTATTATATTCTTATGGTGGGGGTCCCGGTTCTATATTAGGTGTAGGTAAAACTCTTATATTTAGAGAACAACCTACATATAATGTAATAAGAAATTATGATAATTTAACAACGGGTCCTGAAGCAAATCTTTTATTTTCAGGAGCTTCATTTGGAGAAAATGGAAGAATATCACCTTTACTAACTGGTGTAAATCTTACAAGTTATGCTGATGAAAATGGATTATTAAATGTTGGGGGTAAATTTCCTGAAAGTTTTTCTAATTCAGTAATAAAATCTTTCCCTAGAGCGTTTCAAGAATCAAAAATTATTTCTCTATCTCCTGATTATAAACTTCAAAATAAAGCAATAAGAACAAATTTAGGAGACCCAGGACAACATGCTACTTATAAAGCAACCCCACAAGCAGCTTTAACAAGAAATGTATTTAATTATGGTATTGCTGCTAAAGATATGCAAGCATTAGATAAAATAACAGCTATGAAAATTTATAAATCAACAGGTCAGGATGCTTCTCCTGAATTACCAGATAATGATTTAATAAAATTTAAAATAGCAGTAATTAAAAACCAATCATCTGAAGGAAGAAATGCTGATTATCTTCATTTTAGAGCATATATAAATGGTTTTACTGATAATTATTCTGCTACATGGAATGATGTTCAATATGTAGGTAGAGGTAATAAATTTAAGAGTTATGGAGGATTTAATAGAGACATATCTATGGGTTTTACTATAATGGCTACTTCAAAAGCAGAATTAATACCTATGTTTACAAAATTAAATTTTTTAGCATCAACATTAGCACCTGAATATAGTAGTGGTGGATTTATGATGGGAAATATTATTAGAATGACTGTAGGTGGGTATTTATATGAAGTACCCGGAGTACTATCATCTTTAACATATACTATACCAGATGATACAACATGGGAAATAGGAATTGATGTTGATGGGTTAAGAGATGATTCTGTGTATGAATTACCTCATAGGATAGAGGTTAGTTTAGCTTTTTCTCCAATAGAAGATTTCTTACCTTCACGACAAAAATTAATATATAATGATGATGGGGTATTAACAGGAACTGGAAATCAACGTTTTATAAGTTTAAATAATAAAAGTGGAATGGCAAATAGTGGATATAGTGGGGACAATGGTATAGGAAGATATACCCAACAAGTAAAATCTCAAAATAATGAATAGGTACTCAATATCTCCATTATTAAGAACTGTTACTAATAATATAAGAACTAGGGGAACTTTATATACTTCTCCTCCTAAATATCCTCTAATTTCCCAAAGTAATAACGATATATATGTTAGAACAGGGTGGGGTGATAGATTTGATAATTTGGCATATCAATTTTATGGAGATATTACTTTATGGTGGATAATATCTGCAGCAAACCCAGACATAGTAGATTTTTCTTCTATATTTATTCCTATTGGAACTGAAATGAGAATACCCCAAAATATAGGAGCTATAGTTGATAGTTATAATGCATTAAATAGATAAAGTTATGAGTAATTTAATAGGTGAACCATTTGCTCCTTTTGTTAAAAGCCAAGTAGATTTAAGACAAACATCCTTAGGACAGTATTCTAATATTGATGCTGATAGTATGAAGTATTATTCTTCTAAAACACCCTTTTTAAGATTAGCAAGTTCTGTTAACGTAAATGATCTTAAAGCTGGAGATGAAACTATAATGGATACTATCTACCAAAAATTAATAGCTAAAGGATATAGCCCAAAAGATGTATATGGAGATAATTTAGCAAAGAATTTAATTCTTTTTAGTGGAGTTACAAAAGCAATAGACAAAAAAACTCAAAAAGAAACAGGAGAAGATGGTAAAGAAACATCATTTATTACATCAAAATATCAGGGAAATGCTAGAAGACAAATAAATTACAACTCAGCAGATAAACCACTTCAAGGAAGTTATGGTTGGGGAGGGATTGATGAAAGAGGTTATGTTCCTATGCCTGGCATTACTAGTGCTCAAACTACTTATTATAATAATGGAGCTTTAAGCAAAGCAACAGTTAAACTAAAATGTTGGAGTAAAGCTCAATTTACATTAATAGATGTTTTATATTTAAGACCTGGATATACTCTTTTATTAGAATTTGGATGGTCCCAATATTTAACAAATCTTGGTGTAACACCATTTCCATCTTTTACAACTTATCCCTTAGATTTTTTATTAAATCCTGATTCTGTTGGAGAAGGAGTTACTGTTGACCAGAATACAATGTACAGAAAAATTCAAAATGAAAGAGAATTACATGGGGGGAATTATGAAGGTGTTTATGGTAAAGTAACTAATTTTCAATGGAATTTTAATAGTGATGGATCCTATGATATTAGTATTGATTTAGTTGGGATGGGAGATATTTTACAATCTTTAAAATTAAATGTAGTTGATCCTTTTAATAATAACCAATCTAACACTAACCCAGATATAGTACCATCATCTACATTTCAGGAATATGGTGAAGGATTCTGGGGTGATAATTTATGGAAAAGAATTAATGACGAACATTTTCAAGATTCAACCCAAAAATTTCCTACAATGGAATTTCCAAAAGCTTTAAATGCTGAAATTAAGAATAAAAGTAAAAATGAATTTAATAGAACTAGTAGAAAAGAAGATATAATAGCATGGACCCAAATTAAATATGATGCTCAAAATAAATTAGCTCAAGATAAATCTGATTGGCAAGCAGATAATGAAAAAAATGATGCTATTTTATCTAATAAACAAAAAACTAAATTAAACAAAGAATTCTACTCAGCTTATCAACTTTTTAAAAATAGTAATTCTAAATTTTCTACAATAAAAAAAAGTTATTATGGTGTTCCACATGGTTTAATGCAAATAAATCGTACTTTTAGAGGTGATATGAATTTTGGAGGTGAAACAGGCAAAAGATATAAAAGTGTTTATATGAAATTTTCTTCTTTATTAAGCATTATTGAAAAAACTTGTAATTTATTTTTACCAAATGGTAGAAAATTAATGAATTTTGATTTTGCATTTGGAAATGAAAACGATGATAATTATATGTTAATTATGCCTCCAAACCTATCAGCAAATCCTAATGTATGTGTAGTACCTTGGACTAAAGCTTCAATTCCAGAACTTGATTTAGATTATTCAAAAGTATATGATAAAAAATTTGTAAAAGCTTTTGAAGGATCAATAGGTGAAGATAATGATAATCTTTATTATGATAATGATTTACCAACAGGAAATATGATGAATAAAGTACTTCTTAAAACAAATTTTTTAGTAGATAATAATAAATTTATTGGAAGATTAGGTAGTGTAATGTTAAACATATCATTTTTAGCAGAATCTTTAGCTAATGCTCCTAAAGATGATGATGGTTCTGTATCTGTTTTAGATTATTTACAAACAATCTTAAACGGAATAAATACATCTTTAGGTAGTATTAATAATTTTATGATAACATATGATGATAGTACGGGTTATGTTAAAATTTATGATGAATCACCTAAACCAGGATTAGATGAAGAAGCTAATGATAGTGAATTTACTAAATTTAATATCTTTGGTATGAAAAGAGGAGAAGAAACTGAAAATAACTCTTTTTTCTTAAATCAATCTAATGTTACTGGATCATTTATTACTAATATAGGATTGAATGCTGAAATACCCTCTAATTTTGCTACTATGATATCCATTGGTGCTCAATATACTGGAAATAATCTTCAAGGTAATGCTTTATCATTTTCAAATTATAATAGAGGATTAAAAGATAGAATTTTACCTGAAAAAAATGATTATGTGCAAGATAAAGAAAAAAAGGTAAATAGAGTTATACAAGCTAAAAATATATATCAACAAAAATTATATTACTCAAAAGAAGCATTTGGAAATAATGATAAAATCTCACCTTTTTCTGCCATGTATTATTATGAAGGAGATGTAGCAGGAAGTGATGATAAAGCTTATGATTTTACAGAAGGTACAGTATCTCTTTTTGAAGAAAATTATACAGCTTATATTAAATTAGTACAAGGTATAGCAGCAGAAAAAAATAAAGTTCCTTCTCCATTTTTCCTTCCTTTTAATTTAAATCTTGAAATGGATGGCATTTCAGGAATAAAACTTTTCCAAAAATTTAGAATAACAGATGATGTACTTCCCCCATCATATGAAAAGGATAGTGTTGATATTATAGTTAAAGGTATTAACCACAATGTTGATGTAAATTCCTGGACAACCACACTTGATACTTTATCAGTTCCTAGAACTTTAATATCAGAAAAACCACAAGCTGATAAAGAAGAAGTAGCTAAAAATGATAAACAAAAAGAATTAGAAGATGCAGTTGGTGAGGATAGATCACCACGTGTTAATCCAAGAGAATTAACTATTAGTACTAATGGAATAGAAGATATTAAAAGAAGTGAAGCTTTTAGAGCAAATGAATATTATGATAATGCAAATCCGCCTGTATTAACAATAGGTTATGGTACTACAGCTAGAAGTTTAGATGATGATGATGATTGGGAAGATCTTTTAAAATCACAACCTATTACTGAAGCTAAAGCTACTGAATTATTACTAACTCATGTACAAGATAATATTCAGGGGTATATTTATGGTAGAGTAAAAGTAGATTTAACACAAAATGAATTTGATGCTTTAGTTTCATTTATTTATAATGTAGGATCTGGAAATTTTACAAGTTCAACATTATTAAAAGAATTAAATAAAGGAAATTACAATAATGCAGCAGATGAACTTTTAAGATGGAATAAATCAGGTGGTATAGTTTTAGCAGGTTTATCAAAAAGAAGAGCACACGAAAGAGACTTATTTTTATCTTAAATTATGGTATATATTCCTAAATCACAAATTAAAGAAAACCAATTCACTTCAGGGGGTGAATGGTATTATGTTAGAAATAATTTATCATATACTGGTTTTTATTACACATTATCTAATGGTGGGGCATTTACAGGTGCAACACCTAATGATAAGCCCAGTGAAAAAATATATCAAAAAACAGCAGTTGTTTCTTCCCAACAAAAAGATTATCCTTTATTAGGAGAAACTCAAACAGTAAAATATGCAAGTGCTGGTAGAAGTAGAAATTTAAAAATTTATGGTATATTAGTTGATACTGATTATAATTTAGAAAGATCATTACCTCAATTATCTTACACTATACCTTCTCCTGAAGATTACGAAAAAGGAATGTTTACTCGATATTTTTTAGTAAAAGTAAATCAACCTATATTTTTAGAAGTTAATAAAGATACTTATAATAATATAGAAACTAAAAATGAAGTATGGATGTGGGAAGATTATATACCCTTTACTTTAAAATGGTATATAAAAGGAAACATTGACACAATATTTAAAAGTAATAAAGGATCAATATTTGTAAAAGAACAATCAATAGAAAGAAAAGGATTAGAAGAATATTTAGAAAAACAATATTTAGAATATTTTGAATATCCTGAAGCTGATAATTTAACAACCTTAGGAAATGAATTTTTAACTCCTTTTGGGTTAGATTATGTAGGTCCATATCATATAAATAAAATACAAGGTCCTATGGAAGGATCTACTCATATACAAGGAGCTCATACTAAATTGTTTTATAAAAGATTTTATAGAGGTGAAACTGTTGATGTATTAAATCAAGAAGGTGTTATTGAAACAGGAGAAACACAAAGAATAGAGTTTACAAATGATTTAACAGTAGAATATGATACTCCATCTCAAATGAATACAACTCCTTCAACTGGGGGTGGATATTAGATAAAATTTTTATATATTACAAATAAAAAGTTATGTTTTGGTTAGTTGAAAGTAAAGTTCAATTTGAACAATTTTCAAATGCTAATTGGAAAAAGGTTTTTATAGAATTAATTCCAAATAGTTATTTAATACACCCTTCACAAAATAGTATTTGTGCTGTGTATATTAGACCGTTAGAATCAACTAAAGGATTTATTGTGCCACTCCACCATAGTGAAACTTTAAATGTAAATATAACGGATGTAAACATGATGTTACATAAATTTGACAGCATATATGTACGAGATAAAAAAGAATTTTTACATTATTTACCTTTAAAAGGTCTCTTTGACATTAACCAACAAAATCCTCCATATATACCAGAACTACTACAAACCCACCACATATTTAATAAAAGATATCCAAATAAAACAGATGTAAATAAAATTGTACCAATAGTTAAACATTATGAATATTGTGAAGAAATATATAATAACCTTAAAGAAAAAATAAATGGAAAAATCAATGAATTCTACAATAATAAATCTTCAATGGTCTTCAACTCCATTGAAAGAAGTGGTATACGAATTAATAGAGAAAAATTCCAATCGCATTTTCATGATGTCGATGGAGAATTTATCTACACTCAATACAACTTTAAAACCCTTACAGGAAGACCAAGCAATAAATTTAAAGGAGTAAATTATGCGGCACTTAATAAAGAAAATAGTAGTAGAGAAAGTTTTATACCCCGTAATGATATTTTTGTTGAGTTTGATATTGGGGCTTATCATCCTACTTTGTTGGCTAAGTTGGTGGGTTATGATTTTGGTAATAAGGATATTCATTCTGCCTTTGCGGAAATGTATGGCGTTGAGTATAAAAAAGCAAAAGAATTAACATTTAAACAACTATATGGGGGAGTATTTGATCAATACAAACACTTAGAATTTTTTCAAAAAGTACAAGTATATACTGATAATTTATGGGAAGAATTTAATGAAAAAGGCTGGATTGAATGTCCTATTTCAAAACATAGGTTTGAAAAAGATAAGCTTAGTGACATGAAACCTCAAAAGCTATTGAATTATTTGCTACAAAATTTGGAGACCGCAATGAATGTTCATATATTGTGGGAAATAATAAAGTTATTACGAAATAAAAAAACAAAGATAGTTTTATATACCTATGATTCGTTTTTATTTGATTTAGATAAAGAAGAAGAAGATGTGTTGGGTGAAATAAAAGAATTATTTAATAAAAATAAACTACAAATAAAAACATGCCATGGAAGCGACTACAATTTTAAATAAAACACCTAATATGTATACAATGGACGATTTTTCGGACATTACTAATCAAAACTTAGGAGATTTGAATAACAAGTTATTTTGCACATTTACGACTTTAGAAAATTTAGAATTACTTCTAAAATCCATTACAGATAAATATAATATTATGTATAATAAAATATTTGTTTTGTATATTAAGTCAAATGATGAATATGTTTGCACTTATAATATTGATCAAGGTAACATATCAGATCTACCAGAAAATACTATTTTAGTCCACAGAAAAAAAGAAACAAATACACTTTATACTATTAATGCTTTAAATGAATTAATAAAAAAATTAAATGGTGGTGTAGTTGATACTAAGTTTCCTATAACTTGGGAACATTACAAAAATTCAGTACTTTTAACTCAACATGATGAGTTAAAACAGTTAAAAACAAAAATTCATAAAATAATTGAACTATAGTTTGGTTGTTTTAAGAGTTAGTCGTATATTAATCACAGTTATAAATAAAATAAAAAAGTTATTATGGATTTAAATCAAATCAAACAAAAGTTAGAGTCACTTCAGACACAAACAAGCTCAAATAAAGGGGGAGGTAAATCATTATTTTGGAAACCATCAATAGGTAAACAACAAGTAAGAATTGTTCCTAATAAATATAATAAATCATTTCCATTTACTGAAATGATGTTTTATTATGGTATTGGTCAAAGAGTAATGCCATCACCAATAAATTGGGGTGAAAAAGATCCAATTCAAGAATTTACAAAACAATTACGTGAAAGTGGAGATAAAGATAATTGGTATTTAGCTAAAAAATTAGATGCTAAAACTCGTATTTTTGCTCCTGTAGTTGTAAGAGGTGAAGAAGCTGAAGGTGTAAAATTATGGCAATTTGGTAAAGAAGTTTATCAAGCATTTTTAAATTTAGCAGCAGATGCAGAAGTTGGAGATTATACTGAACCATCAGCAGGTAGAGATATTAAATTAACTACAGTAGGACCTGAAGTAACAGGAACACCTTATAATAAAACAACAATTTCTCCATCAATGAGTACTTCACCAATTAGTACAGACCCAGCTTTAGTTTCTAAAATATTAGATGACCAACCAGATCCTAAAAATGTATTTAAAAGACTTACTTTTGATGAAGTAAAAGCAAATCTACAATTATTTTTACAACCAGAAGGAGAAGAAGAAGGTTCAATATCTTCAGAACCATCAGTTGCATTTGACGGTGATAAAAAAGACAATTATTCACTTGAAGGTAAAGATACAACATCTAAATCAGATAAATTTGATGCTTTATTTGATGGTAAAGATAGTAAATCTGATGATTTACCATTTTAAATATGTCAAAAAGAAAATCACTCACGGAGGCTGCCTCCAAAGAACTTAGATCAAAATTTGATTTAAATGCCTTTAAAGATAAAAAAGGACTAAAGCAGAATGTTAAATTTAAAGATCAGGAATGGATTCCTTTATCAAAGGCATTTCAAGATGTAACATCTATTCCTGGTATCCCTATGGGACATATTGTACTTTTAAGAGGACACTCTGATACGGGTAAAACAACAGCACTTTTAGAAGCTGCTGTTGCAGCTCAAAAACGAGGTATAATGCCTGTATTTATTATTACAGAAATGAAGTGGTCTTGGGATCATGCTAAAATGATGGGTATGGAAGTAAATGAAGTTGTTGATAAAAAAACAGGTGAAATTACTAATTATGATGGTAACTTTATTTATGTAGATAGAGAAACAATTAATTCTATTGAGGATGTAGCTGGATTTATTTTAGATTTAATGGATGAACAAAAGAAAGGTAATTTACCTTATGATCTATTATTCTTATGGGATTCAATTGGATCTGTACCTTGTGAAATGTCAATTAAATCAAACAAAAATAATAACGAATGGAATGCAGGTGCTATGTCAACTCAATTTGGTAATAGCGTAAATCAACGTATTACATTGTCACGTAAGGAATCATCTCCATATACTAATACGCTTGTGTGTATTAATAAAGTTTGGACGTTAAAAGCGGAATCTCCAATGGGACAACCTAAATTAATGAATAAAGGTGGTTATGCAATGTGGTTTGATTCTACATTTGTAGTTACATTTGGTAATGTTATGTCAGCTGGAACTTCTAAGATTAAAGCTATTAAAGATGGTAAACAAGTTGAATTTGCTAAACGAGTAAATATTCAAATTGATAAAAATCATATTAATGGTGTTACTACTAGAGGTAAAATTGTAATGACTCCTCATGGTTTTATTAATGATAATGACAGAGAATTAAAAGGTTATAAAGATGCAAGAAAAGATGATTGGGCTGCTATATTAGGGGGTGGCGATTTTAGAGTAGTTGAAGAAGACCAAGCATATACCGATATAACATCCTTCGGAGAAGAACCACAATAAACTTTGATACCCGGAATATCTTTCGTATATTCCGGGCATAAAACTAACATATGAAACAGAAAGAACTATTTAAGCTTCTGGATAATATCCATGAGCAAGGCCCCCAAACTGAGACTTACGAAAG
>Ga0209634_1000252_pt1 | contig 41837 bp, 36 predicted proteins | sample LinPmetageLP40_FD_184043 | JGI IMG/M metagenome (GOLD analysis project Ga0209634, IMG submission 184043) | Marine viral communities from the Pacific Ocean - LP-40 (SPAdes) (version 2) | ecosystem: Environmental > Aquatic > Marine > Oceanic | place: Pacific Ocean | collected 2010-08-26 | reverse complement strand
CCAGGAAAAGAATTACAAAAATTAGTAATGGAATATTTTGAAGATTATCCTGATTACTTTATTGAAGCATTACATTGTAATCCTGCAGGAAATTGGAACATTGGTGGATTCACTGCTGATGCAGGATTAACTGGTAGAAAATTAGCAGTAGATAATTATGGACCTAGAGTTCCACTTGGTGGTGGAGCATTTAGTGGTAAGGATTCTACTAAGGTTGATAGAAGTGCTGCATATATGGGAAGAAGAATCGCAGTAGATATCTTAGAAGAACGACCAGAGGTAAAAGAGGTAATGGTTCAACTTGCATATGCAATTGGATATGACCAACCTCTTCAAGCAACTGCAATCGTTGATGGAGAACACGAATTTATTAAAGGATATGATTTATCACCTAAAGGAATAATTAAGTTCTTAAAACTTACAAAACCAATATTTGGTAAAACTGCTGGGTTTGGACATATGGGTGCAGGATTTAATTGGAAATAAATTAGGAATTATGAAATATATTTCGTATATTTGTATAACAAATAGATTAAGATGAGCAAAAAATATAAAGTAATATTAATTAGTGGTGGGTTTGATCCTGTACATAAAGGTCATATCGAATGTATTCAAAATGCTAAAAAGTTAGCAGATGAAGTTTGGATTGGATTAAATAACGATAGTTGGTTAAGAAGAAAAAAAGGTAAATCTTTTATGAAAGAATCAGAAAGAAAATTCATAATGGAATCACTAAGAGATGTTGATTATGCTTATGTTATGAATCCACTTATACATGGCGATGATACGGCAATAGATTTTATTGACCACGCAAAGAGAAAATTCATAAATGAACACGGTGATTTACCAAAAGGTGTTATGGCATTTGGTAATGGTGGAGATAGGACAGAAACAACTACACCAGAAAACGATGTATGTAATTCATACGGAATAGAATCAGTATGGGGATTGGGTAAGAAAATTCAATCATCATCTTGGTTATTAGAAAAATATTTAAATATAGCAGAATAATGAACATAGAACAATTAGTAAACGACTATCCAAATGATATGGAACTTGGAGGTAAAGTAAGAGAATTATATCTTGAGGCAAGAAAATTACAAGATAAACTTTCTGAGAAAATGAAAGATGCAAAAATCTTTGAATCACCTGATGGGGGTAGAACAATATATGTTAGAGGTTGGGGAGAACCAACTTCAACTAGAAAATTATCAACAACTAAATTAAATTCATTTAATGAAACTAATTAAAGACCCAAATAAATTAAAATCAGTAATCAATCCATCTACCTTTACTAAAGAAGAAGTTGATGAAATATCAACATTACTTCTACAAGAGTTAAAAAAGCATGGTGGTATAGGATTATCTGCAAATCAAATAGGAATAAATAAAAGGGCATGTGTTATTAATGTTAAAGAACCATTGGTATTGATTAATCCAAGAGTAGTTGAGGCATCAAAAGATACGGTTGCCTATGTTGAACAATGTTTATCATTAGATAAAACAATGAAAAAGCCAGTTAAAACAGTAAGACACAAAGCGTTTACATTAGAATGTGATAACTTAGGTACAGTTTTATTTTCAGCAGATATAGAAGATGGAAAGCAATGGGAAACTTCTGAAGAGTTCTTTTCTGATGAAGGATTATTAGAGTGTGTTTGTGCCCAACATGAGATAGACCACCTTAATGGAATTCTTATAACAGATTCTTCAAGAAGATATACTACGACAGTTACACGAGTAAAAAAATATGGAAGAAATGAAAGAGTAATGGTAAAACTATCAGATGGTTCTACCGAATTCATGAAGTACAAAAAAGCTGAAGCACTATTAAGTGCAGGAGCAGAAATCTTATAATTAAACGAAAAAATGGGTAAACTTATATTTACATATACAGACAAAGACTTTATTGAGAGTAACAGAGAGGCAAGTAAAATAGAACTTGATGTACCTGATGATATGGATATCAATGAATATAAAGTTGTATGTGTTCGGTTAGCTTCCACAATGGGGTTTAGCACTAACACTATAAAAAAATCATTCGGTGATTTAGTTTATGGATTAGATGATAAAAACGAATTAAAAGAATTATTAGATGACCTCAATATCAATAAAAATGATAAAGCAACTAAAAAGTAAATTACTTACTCAAAGTTTAGTTACGCAAAGTTTAATGGATTTATTAATAGAAAAAGAAATTTTTACTAGAGATGAAATAATGAATAAACTTGATGCCAACATAGATTTGTATCAAGATTTTGTAGATGAAAATAAAACTCTTTCAGATGATGTTGAGACAATATTGGAATCAATATCAGAAGAAACCGATAATAAAGAAGAACTTTTTAGTGGTCTATACTATGGACCAGCTGGTGATTGCTAAAAAAACTCACTAAAAATTTGGTTATGTCAAATATATTTCGTATATTTACATAGTAAATTAGTTAAGGGTATCCTTATGAAAAAACAAATTTTAACAGTAGTCATATCAATGATTGCAACAATTAGTTTAGTTGGTTTTACTACTAACTATATAATACCAAAAGTTCAACCAGTAACAGAACTAGAAAGTAGACCAATTCAACCCATTGAAATTAAATTAGAACCCATACCTATTGAGATAAATGAAACTGAAATGTTTTTAGATGCAATAGGAATGAGAGAATCATCAAACAGATACGATGTAGTTAATGGTTGGGGATATATGGGAAAGTATCAATTTGGTAAAAGAACATTAAAGAATCTTGGTTACGATGTATCAAAAAAAGAATTCTTAAACTCACCACACTTACAAGAAATGGCAATGATAGATTTACTTTTACACAATAAAAAGATTTTACAATCTTATATTGATGACTATTCAGGTATTGTAGTTGATGGAACAGAAATCACAGAAAGTGGTATATTAGCATCAGCACATCTTGCAGGACCTGGTAATGTAAAAAGATATTTCAAAAAAGGAAAACAATTTAAAGATGGTAATGGTACAAAACTTACTTCGTATTTAACCAACTTTAGTGGATATAAATTAAACTTAGAATAACATGATAGAATTTTTATCAAATGTACACAATATCATAATCTTGGTATTGGCATTAGTAAATATTATTTTGTTGATTGGTGTACGAAACCTTTTAAAACAAAATGAACAATTAGAAGATAGATTAATTAATACGATTAATACTACACGAGAAAAGGTAGAAGATGCTCTTACTAATATGCAAAAATTAGATAATCGCGAGGCTTTTGAAAAAGATGATGAAGTTGGAGTAACATTTGATGGAATTAAAAAAATAGTGGAAGAATTGTATAACCAAATATAATATGGCAATAAAAAAGAAAAGAAGAAAAAAATCCAAGATATATTTTGGAACACCTGCACAAGAAGCAATTATAGAATATAATAATTGTGAAGATTCGGTAAGACGTTCTAAGATATATGAAGATAGAATCAAATATCCTTTTGAAAAATTAGCAGAAAATGTAATGAATACATTTAAATTCACTTATTTTGATGTACCGAAAATAGATGTACAAACAGAAGTTGTATCTATTATGGTACAGAAGATGCATATGTTTCAAGAAGGTAAGGGTAGAGCTTTTTCTTACTTTACTATTATTGCAAAAAACCATTTAATTTTAAAAAATAATGGTAACTTTAAAAGATGGAAACAAAACAATCTCCTTTCTCAAATGCCACAAACATGGAATCCTGAGAATGATTTTGTTAAAGAACAAAGAGATAGTGAGTTCAATGAATTTAAAAACATAATGTTAAAATATTGGGATGATAATTTAAATTTTGTTTTTACTAAAAAAAGAGATTTACAAATTGCAGATTCTATACTTGAATTATTCAGAAGAAGTGAACATATTGAAAACTTTAATAAGAAACACCTATATCTCCTTATCAGAGAAATGACTGATTGTAAAACTCATTATATTACCAAAGTTGTAAATGTAATGAAAAAACATCAGAAAAAACTTTTAAATGATTTTCTTGAACATGGTGAAATAATAAATAAACCGAAACCAAGATTTTGGGAAGAAGATGAAAAAGATAAAGATGATACGAATCCATTTATAGATAATGAATATTTATAAAAATGCAGAAAGGTTATATTTTAGGAATAAGTTGTGGATATCATGACAGTGCAGCATCTCTTATTAAAGATGGAACTGTTTTAGGTGCATGTGAAGAAGAAAGATTCACTGGTATCAAACACGATTCTACGTTTCCAATTAATACTATAAAATGGTTAATGGAAACTTATAATGTTAAACCAGATACTTTAGATGTTATTTGTTTTTATGAAAATCCAAAAAATAAGTTAGATAGAATAAAAGTAAGTACTGAAAAGAAACCTAAAAAATGGTATGATATTTTTAATAAAAAAAATAATATTTTAATTAGAAATCAAAAAGCATATGAGACTCTACAAACACAATTAAAAAATCTTTGTGGTAAAAATACAAAAATACATTATACTGACCATCATCAATCACATTTAGCATATGCATACTACACTTCAAACTTTAAGGAATCAGCAATTCTTTCAGTTGATGGTGTTGGTGAATGGGAAACAACAGTTTTAGGATTAGGAACTAACAATAAAATTAAAAAATTAAATAGTATAAACTTTCCACATTCTCTTGGAATGTTGTATTCTACATTTACTGCATTTTTAGGATTCAAACCAAATGAAGGTGAATATAAAGTAATGGGATTAGCTCCATATGGAGATTCATCAAAATATTTAAATAAATTCAAACAACTATATACCACTACTAAAGATGGTGGATTTGAATTTAATATGGATTACTTTACATATGAGTACTCAACAACCAGTATGTTCAATGAAAAAGTATCAGAACTATTTGAATTACCAAATAGATTACCTGAAGATGAACTAACACAAAAACACAAAGATATTGCAGCAGGTTTACAACAAACGTATGAGTTCTTATTTTTTAGATTACTATCAAGATTATATAAACAAACAAAATCAGAGAACTTATGTTTGAGTGGAGGTTGTGCTTATAATGGTACGGCAAATGGTAAAATTTTAAAAAGAACAGAATTTAAAAACTTATACATTCCACCAGCTCCATCAGATGCAGGTTCGGCAATTGGTTGTGCATTAAATTATTATTATAAATCAAATAATACAAGAGTACAAAATATAAATCCTTATATTGGACCAAGTTATAATAAATCTCAAATTTTAGAAACACTAGAAAAATATAAAAAGTTCATTTGGATAGAAACAAAACTATACGAACAAATTATAGATATAATTGCAGATGAAATTAGAGATGGTAATGTAATTGGTTGGTTTCAAGGAAGAATGGAATTTGGTGCAAGAGCATTAGGTAATCGTTCTATCTTAGCAAACCCACGAGACCCTCAAATGAAATCTCGTTTAAATAAAATGATTAAAAAGAGAGAAGGATTCAGACCTTTTGCTCCGATTGTAAAAGAAGATAGTTCATTGGAATATTTTGATTATCACGATAAAGTACCTTATATGAATCAGGTAGTAAAAGTGAGAAGTGCTCATGCAAAACATTTACCTGCAATAACACATATCGATAATTCTGCGAGAATACAAACTCTAAGTAAACATCAACATAGATATATCTATTCTTTATTAGAGAAGCTGGAATTAATAAATAAATATCCAATCGTTATTAACACTTCATTTAATTTAAAAGACCAAACAATGGTTCTAACACCAGAAGATGCAATAAAAACATTTCTTAATTGTGAAATGGATACTCTTGTATTGCATAATTATATTATCAGAAAAAAGATACTTTAGATAATTATTACACTATTTATTAAAAAGAACCCTGGTCGTATAATAAAGTGGCTAGGAATAGAAACCCAACAATTTTAGTTGGGTTTTTTTGTACATAAATATATAAACCCATAATACACCTCTATAATTCGGGTTTGAATATATATTGTAATTTTTTCTATTATATATACCATAGTTATTTAGTGGATATCCCTTAGTTTTGCAAGATGGAAAAGTTATTTAACATTTAATTAAAACAAAAGGAGAACAATATGGAATTTTTGAAAAAAATAGGCTCTATGGCCGAAGAATTGACAAAGATTGGTATAAGTTTCATCGCCTTTGGAGTAGTACTTGAAGTACTCTTCTCAGGTGCAAACATCCCTTTTTGGCCAGAAGTATCAGTAGTTGGTAACATCATGGACATATTAGGAAGTTTAAGTGCTGAAGGTCTGTTAGGACTTGTAGGAGCTTTTGTACTGTACCACATTATTAAAAAGTAAGGATTATAAGTAATTCTTACAACGCGTTAAAGATTAAACCTCACCCTAAAAAGTGAGGTTTTTTCGTTTACTATATTTATATACAACTAATATGGTATAATCATGAGTACAAAATTTGAATTATTTCCTGGAAAAAATTTAAGTGGATTGTTTGAAGATATTTACGAAAATCAAAAAAACAAGAAACAAAAAATATCAGAACTAATTGCTGAAATGAAAAAAGTAATTAGGCATTCTGGTGATATGGCAGTAATTGGTCCAATCATAAAAGATTTGGTAGACACCTCAGTTCGTAATGATGAATCACTTCTTAAGATGGCAGCAATCGCACAAAGAATGGTCGCATCAAAAGATAAATCAGATGGAGATATGGGTTTTCTTTCTGATAAAGAAAAAGAACAATTACTACAACAACTAGAAGATACTGTTTACGAAGTAGAAACTGAAAAAGTAAAAGTTGATGATTTAACTAACGAAGTTGAAGAATTAAAACAAAAGGTAAGTAATGCGTAGAGGAGCAGTTGCATCATCGGCAAAGAGTAGTTTAAGTGGAATGGCACCACAAACAGTTGCATCGTCTACTGGCTTGGTGATAGATGTAGTTTACAATGAAACGCATCCAAAGATACAAGAAATTCAAAAAGAGCTTCAAAAAGAAGGAGTTGATGAACGCACAGTCAATTTTTTATATTATGCAAAAATTAGAAAAGATGGTGATGTTACATCAACACCAACCTCTGGTCAATGGGTTCCCCCTCATAGTTATACTGATTTAGATTTACCAGTAAAAAATGAACGAGTTCAATTAATCAAAATACAAGGTAGAGAATGTTATAAACGTATTGCATCATTCAATTTAAATTTACCAAACTTTGACCCAAATGCAATATTGGTAAACAATCCAGTCACTCACAAAGATGATTCTGACCAATCAACAAAATATAAAGAAGTATCTTCCACAGGTACGCCAACCTCTGATAAATCAAGTTCAGAAGAACAACGACCAAAAAATGAGTTCATAAAACCAGAACAAATAAATCCACTAAAAGCATTTGATGGTGATAAATTAATACAGTCAAGATTTGGTCAATCAATACGATTTGCTGGATACTATAATGGAACTGAAGAGTTTTCACCAACCATAATAATTAGAAACAGACAGGCAACTCCAGCAGATTTAAAAGAAAAAACTCCAATACTAGAAGATTTTAAAGATGATGGTTCAATAATTGCTTTATCAAGTAATGAACAGAAACTACCATATTCAAAAGATTTTTTAAATAGTGAAGTACTTTCATTTGGTGGGGGATATACTAATGGTGGAGAATTTGAAGAAACCACATATCCTGCCGAACTTACTGGTGATAATATCTTTATTAAAAGTTCAAGAATAACACTTGCCTCACAAGAAGGAGAAATGATATTTTTATCTAAAGGAAATTATGGATTTATTTCTGATGGGTTATTTACTATCGATAATTTTAATCCATCTGCAAATGAAGATGAAAAGGGTGGAGGTGGAGCACTTTTAAATTTTGGTGGTGATGTTATAGTAAAAAGTAATGGGGATGATATAAAATTATTAGGAGATGACAGTGGATTGGTTTATTTAAACACATTAAACCAAGACGAACCAATTGTTAAAGGAGCCACTTTATTAGAGTTACTTCAAGAAATGATTAAGTTAATAAATGAACAAATTTTTTCTACTCCAGCTGGACCTACTGCGTTAGGACCAAATAATAGAACTGATTTTCAAAACTTAAGTGATAGATTAGAAAACTTCTTATCTGAAAAAAACTATACAGAATAACCAATGTCGTTCCAAGTATTCAAAACAAACATGAGTTTATGGATGCAAACGCCAGATAAACTAGCTACTGGTAATGCAGAATCATATCAAGATTTCGCTGATAAGTTAACAGAGGAATATGACTTAGCAGTTAAAGGTGGATTTCAAACAATTAATGGAGTTAAAGTAAGTAAAGGTAATACTAAATTAATGAACTCGTTAATAACTGTTGCATGTTTAAATGCATTAGGTAAACAAGAAGGTAACCACAATTTTATAGATGAGATTGGAAAGGCAGTAGCAGGTTATTGGACAGGTTGTCAATTATCTTCAGGTATACCACCACTAATGCCTGCATTTGGAGCAATAAGAAACTTATATACAGTATATGCATTTTGTAGTTCACCGGGAACTTGGAAACCAATTGGTCCAACTTTTCCAACTGATGATAGTGATGTATTTTTAGATAACCTTATAAATGGTATGTTAATACATTTACCAAGTTTAAATTTTATTTATTTCACAATATCAATGTACCCTGGTCCCGCTATACCACCGGCTCCTGGCTTTTTATTTGCACAAGGTTATACGATTCCACCACAAACTCCATCATAAGATTTATAAATCCACATGACTGTATAACCAGAAAATTAATAGTAATATATTTATATTAAGATAAACACAATCAAAATGAACAACAAACAATTAATAAAAGTAATAAGAACTCTTGTTGAGGTAGAAACTGCCAAACAACAAGAACGCTTTTTATCGAAAACTTTTCCAAAGATATTGGCAGAGGAAGTAAATAAAAGATTAAAAGAGGTGAAGGGGGGTGTTGCTCCTCCCTCTACGCAAGTCGTTACTGAAGGCATAGACCCTTTTGAACAAGTAGAACTTGCGTTAGAAAAAGAACGAGCAACACAAAAGAAAACATATTCTAAAAACAAATCTATAAACGAGGTTTTAAATATGACAAAACCTTTTACAAAAGAACAAAGAAGTTCAACACCAGGTGGAGGAACATCAGTATTAGATAGTTTACCACCACAAGAACCAATTCAAGAGAGTATGGATAAAACAGTATCATTTACTTCTCAAGGAGCAGGAGCTGGTGTTAGTGGATTAAAAACTCAGATGGCACACAAGATGGGATATGGTGATGTTGCAACAAAACCAAATAAAACAGGACTTGGAGTTAAGACAGGATTACCTGGTCTTGATAAAATATTAAATAGAGATAATTCTGAACTTGTAAAAAAGTTTAAAAGATAGGGAGTAATAAATGGCTTATATTCTTGATAAAAAAGTAGTAACCGATACTGAGGAGTTTTCAAATCAGGCATATGGGATTACATTACCTGTACAACGAGGTAACTCAGGTTATTTTTCTCAAGCATTTAGTTCCTTTGAACAGGCAAAAAGTAATTTAAGAAATTTACTTTTAACAAGAAAGGGAGAACGAATATTTCAACCAAATTTTGGTTCTGGTATTCATGAGTTATTATTTGACCAAGCAACAGATGAACTTGAAACACGATTACAAGAAAATATAACAAATAGTGTAAATTTTTGGTTACCATACATAAACATAGATACAATAGATGTAAATATGACTGATGAAATGAAAGATAGATACATTGCAGAAATGAAAGTTCAATTTACAGTTGGTAATGTATATGAGCCACAAGAAATAACATTTTTAGTTGAGGGATAATAAAACATGGCATTAAATAGTATAGATAGAAATCCAAACGGTGGTAGGAAAATTAAGTATCTTAATAAAGATTTTACTGAATTTAGACAAAATTTAATTGAGTACGCAAAAACGTATTTTCCAACAACCTATTCAGATTTTAATGAAGCATCACCTGGTATGATGTTTATAGAAATGGCATCATACATTGGAGATGTACTTTCTTATTATACAGATGATACTTTAAAAGAATCATTAATAACAACTGCAGAGGACAGAGAAAACATAATAGCATTAGCTGAATACTTAGGTTATAAACCAAAAGTAACTTCGCCAGCGATTGTTAAACTAAGTGTATATCAAACAGTTCCTGTCATTGGTGCAGGTACAACTGAAGTTAGACCTGATGATAGATATTATTTAAGAATACCTGAAGGAATGACAGTAACTGCCACAACTCAAGGACAACAATTTAGAAGTACTGAAATGATAGATTTTGCAGCTGAGGATGATAGAGAGATTTCAATTTATAGAACAGATGATGATGGAGAACCAACTCTTTATTTAATTAAAAAATATGTAAATGCAATATCGGGTCAATTGGTAAGTATAACTCATAACTTTAGTTCATCCCCGTCTCAATTTTCTAAAATACCTTTAGTTGAAAATAATATAATAGATATTGTAGATGTAAGAGATTCCAATGGAAATAAATGGTATCATGTTCCTTACCTAGCACAAGAAATGGTTTTTTCTGACTACGCAACAAGTGATGCGACAGATAAAGATTTAGCACAATTTAAAGATAGTGTACCAAGTGTTTTAAAAACTTTAAAAACATCAAGAAGATTTACAACAAAAGTAAATGCAGATAATACGACAACTATTGTTTTTGGTGCAGGTAATTCAACTTCTGCAGATGAACAATTAATTCCAAGTTTTAAAAATGTTGGTTTAGGATTAAAATCTTCTATTGATAATTTAGGAGCATCTTTTGACCCTTCAAACTTTTTGAAAACAACATCATATGGACAGGCACCAACTGGTGAGTTTACCATTGATTATATTATAGGTGGTGGTGTTGGTTCTAATGTTGGTGTTGGAGAATTAGTACAAATAGATACAATAACTTTTCAAGATGATAGAGAAACATTTACAACAGAAGCAGAAAGACGTTTACTACAACAATGTAAAAATTCAATAGCATGTGATAACGAAGAATCTGGAACTGGTGGTAAAGGAGCAGATACCTCTGATGAAATTAAACAAAACGCATTAGCTAACTTTGGCTCACAGAATAGAGCAGTAACTCGTAAAGATTACCAAGTAAGAGCATTATCATTACCAGCAAAATATGGTGGAATTGCAAAAGCATATTGTGCACCTGATGGAGAGTTAGATAATAACTCACCAGCTTCTATCCTTACAGATAAAGATTCATTAGAAGAATTTGTAGGATTGGTAGACCAACTAAAAGGTTCAGATATATCTCAGCAAGAAATTAAAAACAGAGTTGTAAAATATCTTGGTAGTAAAAAGAAAAACGTAACTGAAAAAAATAATCCATTTGCAATTAACTTATATGTTTTAGGATATGATTCAGATAAAAAACTTTCAACATTAAATCGAGCTATTAAAGAAAATTTAAAAACATATATAAGTGAATATAGAATGTTAACCGATGGTGTTAATATTTTAAATGGATTTATTATTAACATTGGTGTTGAATTTGAAATAAAAGTTTACAATGGATATAATAAAAGACAAGTACTTACAAGAACTCAGATAGAACTACAAAATTATTTTAATATTGATAAGTGGTCATTTAATATGCCAATCAATATTTCTGAAGTAGAATTATTAATTGCAGGTGTAGAGGGAGTTCAATCTGTACCAAAATGTGAAATTACTAACAAATGTTTAGGAAACTATTCACAAAATTCATATAACATAGAAGATGCAACTAAAGGTAAAATGGTTTACCCATCTTTAGACCCATCAGTATTTGAAGTTAAGTTTCCAAATAAAGATATAAGAGGGAGAGTAGTATAATGTATTATTTCGTAACATCATCAAAAGATTCAACAATTTACTTACAACAACCAACTCAAAATGCTGGTAGAGATGAGATATTAGAAATATCTAAAATCTATTATGGTAATTTAAAGGATATATCTCGTTCATTAATTAAATTTGATACATCACCACTATCTCAATCTATTGCAACTGGAGAAGTGACGATGAGTTCAGCTGAAATGATTTTAACAGAATGTGAATCATCTGAAATTGCAAATGAATATACACTCTATGCTTATCCTGTTTCTCAATCATGGGATGCGGGAATTGGTACACGATTTGATACGATTACAACAGATGGTGTTTCTTGGAACACACGAAAAACTTTAACTAATTGGTTAGTTGGTTCAGCATCTCTTGAAAGTTCAGGTTCATATAATGGAAGAGGTGGTATGTGGTACACTGGTTCGGTTGCATCACAAGTATTCAATGATGAATCTTCTGATATTATAATGGATGTATCTCAATCATTATCATCGTGGATTGGTGGTTCTATACCAAACGAAGGTTTTATATTAAAACACGATTCAAGTAAAGAAGATGATACAATAGATTACGGTCAATTAAAATTCTTTTCAAGAGAAACAAATACAATATACCAACCTAAAGTAAGAATTGGTTGGGATGATTCCATATTTGTAACAGGTTCATTAACTGCACTAACTGCAGATGATATTCATGTTACCTTTAAAAGATTAAAAACTAGATATAAAGTTGGAAGCAAACCAGAAATTAGAGTTTTTGGTAGAGAAAAATACCCACTTAAAACTTATACAAATGAATATTCTTATACAGATGTTTATTACTTACCAAATTCAAGTTATTATCAAGTAAAAGATATAATTACAGATGAAGTAATAGTACCATTTGGAGATTACACAAAATTATCATGTGATTCAAATGGAAATTATTTTAAACTTAATTTGACAAATTGGGAATATAACAGAGATTATTATATTGAAATAAAAATAGATAGAGATGGTGTAATTGAATACTTTGAAGATAAAGATTTGACATTCACCATAGAAAAGTAATATGGGATTAACTGATAAATTTAGAATCAACGAACTTACAAAAAAAGGTTCTAAAGTAGAAAGAAGAACTTCTGCTGGAAATATTCTTGTCAAAAAAGTTGATGGAAAAGAAGTTAGACCAACAAACAAAAAATTACAAAAACCATTTGGCCAAGAAGTAATCAAAGGAAAAAATCAAGAACCGAGATTTAAATTTGAATTAAATGAATCTGATGATACTCCAAATATAGAACAAACTTCATTTAGTGGAGAATCTACTGGTTATGTAGAAAAGCCAAAATATAATGAAAGTGAATTAAAAAAGGCAGTAGATGTTAAGGTTGATGAGTTAATTAAACAGAAAAAATCTAAACGAGGACCTTATATACTTAAATCAAAATTCGATGATTTAAGAAAAAAATATGAAGATGCATTAGCACAAATTGCTGATTTAAGAAAAAAACTTAACAATGCACTTGCAGAAATTTCAAGATTAACAGGAGTTATTCAACAACTAGAAGTAGAGGCTGATTCTGCAAAATTACAACAAGCTGCAGCAGAAAATCAATTACAAGCAGCAAATGATAGATACATTACATTACTAAGTGATTTTCAACAAGCAATTATTAAAGGTACAAAGGAAGCAATAGAAAGAGTATCATTAGAAGCTCAAGTACGAGGGTTACAAGCACAGAAAGAAACTCTAGTTAGAATAGAAGAACAAGAAGATGCACAACAAGAAACTGCAGCAATACTTGCAAGTTTAACTGGTCCTCCAAATTCATATGAACAAAAAGGAGATTATGCTTGGAAGATACCAGAAGATGCAATTAAAGACCAAAAAGAATTAGATGGTGGACATACATTTTACTTTAGGTCAAATAGAAAAAGTTCTGGTTGGTCTAATGGAAACACTCTTGAATTGTATAATTTTACAGAAGATTCAGAAGTAACATATTCTTTTGATATAACTATCCTAAGAGGTGGACATGGTTCTCCATGGTTTGGATTTAGTAAAATGAGTGGAACTATACCTGCAAGAAGTGGTTCTACACCAGGTAAGGTAACTTTAGATGCAAATAAACTTAGAAGGGTAAATGATAATGCAGGAAGAAGAAAAGTATTTGATGATAAAATAGTTTTAACAATTGCTGATACAACATTTGATATGGAAGCAAGATTTTATAGAAAATTAAGACGAGGTGGACACGGAAACTAATATAATATGGCCATAAAAGATTTTAAAGATATAGAAGGAAGAAAAGGTTATCTTGTTGAAAAAGAAGATAGAAAGATATTTCAAAAAGAAATATCAAAGGCTAACTTTGGTCTTGGTTGTTCTGACATGATTGAGTTTATACTTTATGATGTGAGTGATAATAAGTTACCACAAGGTGATACAGGTAATCTTGTGAGATATATTCATTTAGATGATGCAAATATTTCTAAATATTTTTTAATATCTGATAACATTCTTACTAAGAAAAAAGGAGATGTGCCAGAATTTGTTGTAGATTTAGAAACTCTTATTAGAGAAGCTGGATATAGTAATGGTATATTTAAAACACAAGTTACTCTTTTAAATCGTAGATTGGGTGATGAGGTTCTTGATTCTAATAAATTATGGATACACGAAATAGCACCATCGAGAACTGAAATCAGAGTTTTACCAATTAGAGCAAAGAAAAAAAATGAAGATTTAGAAAAAAGATATAGTGTTTTTACCAATGGTGATACCTTTAGAGATGATGTAATTTATTATGTTGAAAGATTCATTGAAAGCTTTGATATACAGAAAATCATATCAACCTTTTTATTTTCAAAAGGAACTGAAAGTGATGGTAAAGCATATATTAATAAAATTAAACAAGAATTTAAAATTGAAAATTTTGATATCTTCATGAATCAGATTGAAAAAACATTAGTTGAATCAATGAAATATTATGCAAACAAAAGAGTTTGGAATATAAATGATATCAATTATGGTAAACCATCTGAAGAACAAGATTGTATAGAATTATCAGTTAAAAAATTAAAAGAAGATACAATTACTGCTCTGATTAATTCAATTGATTTTAATTTACCAAAAAGAACTATTCAAGATAATAGTGTACTTACTAAAGAAGAACAAATAACTTTAGATAAAGTAAAACAAATATTAAAAAGTACAAAATCAGATAATGTTTATGAAACAACTGTACTTGAAACAGTAGTGAGGGGTTGTACAGACCCGAAAGCAGTTAACTTTAACGAAGCTGCAACAATTAATGATGGTTCTTGTGAATACATCGATAGAATAGTTGTAAAGGGATGTACTAATCCAAAAGCTACAAACTATAACCCAAGTGCAACCGAAGATGATGGTAGTTGTGCGTTTGAAAGTAACTTAGTAACAAAAAAATATTATATTTGGTCTGAAATAGCACAATTCCAATATAGAGATGAGTTTGATAGTGTACAAACAATAAATGGTATGGAATATGATGCATTTACAGTAGGTCAAAAAAGTGACTCATTTATAGTTAATGCTGGTGATGTTAGGGAAATTCCTAAAATGCCACAAAATTCTGATGCATGGTATCATATAATAAGAAATAATCACGATACCAGCATTGATAGTTACTCTCCTGCTATTGGAGGTGGAGCTGTAACTTATACCGATGCAAGTGGAAACTTTGCGTTTTCAAGTAATATTGGACCAGGAGAACAAACTACTATATGTGCTAAAGAAAATAGTATATTCGGACCATATTATTTAACTTGGACTAAGGGTGACCAATGTATTCAAACTGGTAATTCATCAAATAGTGGTACATCATCTGGTAGTGGTACATCATCTGGTGCTGGTGGAAGAGAAATCATTCCTCTTGATATGCCAGGAGGAGGAGAAGCTATAAATCCAGATAATGAAGTTTATATAGACGAAGCAATAAGATAATGGTAAGAAGAGAAACAAAATGGGGGAATACCAATGATACGATATAAAGGTCAAGACCAAAAAGAGGGTCAAGAGAATCAGTTGAGAGATATCAATTCCACTGGAGGAAGTTCCATCGTATCAAAAGATGGTGGCGGCGGCGGTGGTGGTTCATCTACTCTAATCAAAAAAGGTTGTATGGATAAGTCTGCAACAAATTTTGACCCAAATGCAACTGTTGCAGATAATACAAGTTGTGTATTCGCAACAAATGAAGAAGGACCTCTTTCAGCAAGTCCAAATATAACTGTAATTGTTAAATCAAATAGAGAATCACAAATAATAATTGATGGTGTTGATTCACAACAAACAACTGCTGGGACATATCATTATAGTGCAAAAGAATTATTAAGTGGTAAAACATTTACAGTTCAAGCAAGTGAAAATTATAAATCAACAGATATATATAAAATTAAATCTGTACAAAAAAGTTATTTCCAAGATATAAAACCTATCGGTGACTTAGGATTAAATTTTACTAATATGAATTTAGGTTTAGGTGGATTTGGAAACACCGGAATACCAGACCTTAGTGAATTATATAAACTAAAAAGGTTAAATCTAGATAAAGTTGAATATTCCTATTATGAATTTCAAGTATTAAAAAATGGAACTCCTATTGATGGGTTTACACCAGATTTTAATAATTTATTGGGAGATAAATTTGTAACACTTGATTTCAACCTTAAAACAGATGGTATAATAATAAACCCAACACCAGTAGGAACAAAGGTATTGATTACCTCAAATGTATCATCAAATGATATAATAAAATATAAGACATCTACTGGTCTCGAGGATTTTTTACTTACCGATGATGAGGTTGAATTAGACTTAAAAAGAAATGTAAATGGTGAAGCATTGTACATGTCACTTCATGGTGTAGGTATCGATGAAACAACACATACTGTTACTTATACTATTAGTACTCCAAATAACCGAAAAGGGCAAGTAATAAATAATATTGATTATAAATTAGATTTACAAGAAGGAACTACAAACATAATAGTAGATGCCGTAAAAGTACCAAGAAATAATGATGTATCAATTCCACTTTTAAATATTTCTTCTAATCAGTTAGTATATAACATAAACAATAAAGAACCTTTAAAAATATCATATCAAAGCGTTAATGCAGATGAAGTAGAATATTCAATTGGAAATATTAAAAGAAAAATTGGGCCAAGTGGTACTATTATATTATCATCAGCTGATTTTAAAAATGGTATTGGTTCATATACCTTATATGCACAAGCACGAAATAAAACTGGTGGTGGTGATATTCAAAAAGTTAGTATCGTTGTAGAAAGTAAAGAATATCTACCAGGACCAGATATAACTCATATTAATTATCCGCAAAGTATTAAAGGTGCAGATTTTAAACAATTTAATGTTCCATTTAATGTTAGTTGGCAATCAATCAATACAGATTATATTAGAATCTATGCAGGAAAGTATGATTCTACATCTGAAAAAAACTTTTTCTTAGGCCAGTTTTCAAAATCAGGAGTTGTAACATTTACTGTTGAAGATGTTTTAAAAGCTGCTAAAAGAAATTTTGATGAAGATGATAACATATTACAATTTAAATTATTATTAGTTCCATTTAATTCCCAAGGCGATTCATTAACTGCTGGTAAAGTAGAAGAAATAGGTATTACCTTTGATAAAGGTGATTTGGATTTAAGAAGAGGAAATGTAATTGGTGATATTAGAAATGCATTTGAATATTGTTTTGATTATTCTGAATTTGATGAAGCATCATCACCATTTTTAACTCACTATTTACACATAGGAGATGGTGATAATAAACTAATATCAACATATGGTATAGATGATGAAACTTTCTCAGAGTATGAATTCATAAATGAAACAAACGAAAGAAAAAAAGTTCAAGAATCTAAATCTATTGTTTTAAAATTATATGAACCATTAGATAATAAGATAGATGTAAATGATAAAATTTGGATTTCTAAAATTCAATCAATACCATTAATTGACCAAATAACAATATTAGATGATATAACTTCTGATTGTATTCCATTAACACCAAATTTAAGTTTAGAATTAAATGATGATATTGGTTATCAAATTTATGATGATTTAGTAGCAAGTGGCTCAGTTTCATCAGAAGCAGTAATTCAAGAATTTGTTTCTGGTAGTGGATTTTCTTTAGATACCCTTGAAATTGAATATACATCTGGTAGTGTTTATCAATTTGATAACTTTATAAAATACTCATCAGCAAAAGAACGAGTTGCTAACTTTTATTATAAAATAAAATTATTAGAATCACATAGAAGTAAACATCAATTACTTGCAAGTGCTACTGGTTCTGCTGGTTCAATTTCATCTCAAAATGAACAAAAAAGAATTTTAGGAAAGATGTCAGAAATTAAACAAAATTTCGATGCATTTGAAAAACATCTTTATACTGTAAGTGGTTCATTACAATATCCAAAAACTGGTAATACTAATATTAAGCTTACTGATACTGGTAGTATATTAAGCACAACAGGTTCAGATTCAGTTAATTGGTATAATTCAATTTATACAACTGCGTCTTTATACGATAGAAATAACTCAGAAAGATTAGTTAATAATTTACCAAGTCATATTAAGGATGATGATAAAGGACAAGAATTTGTTTTGTTCTTTGATATGTTGGGACAACACTTTGATATTCTTTATCATTATATAAACCGATTATCCAAATCTAAAAAAACTGAACACAAATTTGAAAATGGTATTATAAATGATTTGATGTACGAAATGTTAAGTTCTCTTGGTTGGGATGCTGATTTAGGATTATCTTCAGAAACTCTTTGGGAATATGCATTTGGTGAGCATTCAGATGGTACAGAAGCATCATCAATGTCAGGTAAAAGTAGACAAGATGAACTTTGGAGAAGAATATTAAATAACTTACCATATCTATACAAACATAAAGGAACTAAAAGAGCTATTCATGCTGCATTATCTATATATGGAATTCCAAATTCTATGTTAACAATAATGGAGTTTGGTGGACCAAAGGATACTACCACTTCAAGATTAGTTAAATATACTTATGATGATACAACATCTGCATTAAATATTTCTGGTTCTCAAAGTTTAACAATTCCTTGGAAAATTTACAATAGTTCATATCCAAGTGCAGTTGAAATGAGAGTGGAAACTAATACTAAACAAAATCAAACTTTAATTTCAAGTAGTGGTTGGAGTTTAGATTTAAATTATACATCAGGTTCAAATGCTAATTTACAATTAAACGTATTATCTGGTTCAACTAATTATTCTGCATCAACAGAAGATTTTCCTTACTTTAACCAAGATTATACACAAATAGTTGTAAATAGAATAACTGGTTCAACTACAACATTTGAAGTTCATGCAAAAGAAGGATTTCAAGAAAGAATTAGAAATGCTACAAGTGCATCATTTACAATTGGAAACTTAAGTAATTGGAATGCCGGAAACGAATTGATTGTCGGTGGTTTAGGAGTAAGTGGTAGTTTATTTACTGGATCAATGGATGAAATAAGATTATGGAAAACTCCATTATCTCAATCAAGAATTGAAAATCATGCATTAAATGGAGATGCAATTGATGGTAACCATGCATCTTCATCAACTGAAGATTTATTATTAAGGATAGATTTTGAACATCCAAGAAATTTAGATTCAACTGGTAGTAATTGGAGAAACACACTTGTTTCACAATCAGTAGCAGCAGATGGATTAACTTCATTATCAGGTTCAATAGAAAGCATTTCTCCAAATACAACTTATGCAAATTTTATAACTGCATCAAATTTTCCATCAGCATCATATCCATATGGATTTACATTTTATGATAGAAAAAATACTTCAAATGTACCAAGTGTTGGATTATCGGTTGGTAATAAAATTAGATTTGAAGAACAAACATTACTATCAGATTTATCTTATAAGAGTAGAGCAACCAAAAAATCATACGATAGTGCACCATTGGATTCAGATAAGTTAGGATTATTTTTCTCACCAGCAAAAGAATTAAATCTTGATATTGTAAAAACAATAGGTGATTTTAGTATAGATGATTTAATTGGAGACCCAAGTGATTATTATCAAGATAATTATTCATCATTAGATTCTTTTAGAAAATACTATTTTAATCGATATAATGTAGATTTCCATGAGTATATTCAATTAGTGAGATATATTGATAAATCACTATTTAATCTCTTAGAATCACTTGTTCCTGCAAGAGCCAAGGTTACTACTGGTTTATTAATTGAACCACATATGTTGGAAAGAAGTAAGATTCAAAGAAGCAAACCAACAGGTTTAAACGAACAATATGAAACTTCAATCGGTATTCAAGATACAACACTTGTTACATCATCAGAAGATTCTTACTTTGTTGAATTAAATACAATAGAACACACAAACTTATCTGGTTCTAAGGATTATTACGAAGCTGAAATATTAGAAGCGGTAAGTAGTAGTTTGGTAGGAACAAAAGATAACTACGAAAGTATAATATCAGCATCTGAAAACTTTATTACTACTGGAGAAATTACAAAAAACTCTGGTTCGAATATGGGTGGAATAGATATTTCAATTGCTGCAGCATTTACACAATCAGTACAGGGTGAGTTTGATTCAACTGCATATCAACAAGTAGGAATGGAACCAGATTCGTTATCTGTTGTTGGATTTGGATTATATGGTAGTGGTTCAAATGCAATTATAACTAAAATAGATAAAAATAATAATTTTGTTAGAGAAAGAGCAAAGGTATTTTTACTAAAAGAATCATTTACAATAAATGTACCAAAATTAGTAAATTCAGCTTCTTTAGATACAGAATTAGAATCAGTAACTAAATTTAGACATAAAGTAACTATTTTACCATTTACTGCTTCTAATGGAAGCGAATCGATAGACCCAACTGTAACTGGTAGTATTGTAGAGGTAACTCCATTAAATGGTGCATTCCCAACACATTACAAAAATACAGGAGATTTAACAAGCGGAATGGAAAATTCATTTTTTAATGGGTCAAAACAAACAAGTGCAACTACACTAGATGGTAGTTCGCCAGTTCAATCATTTACTACTAATCCGAATACATTAAAAGTTTCTGATAGCGGTAGGGGAAGTGGAGAACCGATATTAGAAGTTGAATAATTAATCGAAAATTAAATTTAGTTATATTTATATATTGAAACATAATAGGAAAAAACACTATGGCATATCTAGATAATACAGAAATAACAGTAGATGCAATTCTTACCAAAAAAGGTAGAGAGAAATTAGCATCAGGTGAAGGTCTTAATATTACCAAATTCGCATTGGGTGATGATGAGATTGATTACACATTATATGAACCAGCACATCCAAAAGGAAGTGCATATTATGATGCAGCAATCAAAGCAATTCCAATTACTGAGGCATCACCAGATGAAACTCAAGTATTGAAATATAAATTGGTAACTTTACCAAAAGGAACAACTAAAATTCCAAAAGTAGAATTTGGTGTACCATCGATAACTGTAAATCAGAACTCTGGTCAAGTTGGACTTTCTCCAACTACTTCACCAAGTGGTAATACACAAGGTGGATATACAATAGTTTTATCTAATAAAAATGCTGGTAGTATTGTAGGAGCAGGATTATCTGGAGCTGCAAGTTCAATCCCAACTTTCTTAGGAGACGAAATAACTGCAACTGCAGCAATAGAAACTGGATTAACATTTACATTCATACCTAATCCAAACATAACTGCTACAATTGCATCAACGATTACAGTATATGGTAATGAGACAGGTGGTTCGGAAACTATACCAGTAACAGTAACATTTGTACAACCAACCGCAAGAGGTTAATAAAAAGGACAAAATAAAATGGCACAAATACAAGGACAAGCAGGATTAAACTTAACACAAGAGTTGGCAAATTATCTAGATGCCAGCGGTGGAGCGATAACTTCTGAACAATTAGGATTAATTATTAACCAATATTTAACTGGTGGTGATAAACTAGGAGCAACTGGTGGTGGAATCGGAAATGGTATATACAAAAGATTTGGTGAATTTGACCAAGTAAGTGGAAAAGTACAAGTTGTTACTACTGGTTTATGGAGTGGAGATACTGGAAGTTTAACTTCTTTCTTTACATCATCAACACAAGAAGTTGCTGCAAGTTCAAACTATTATCTAAATGTATATAATTCAGCAGCTGCCTCTGATGTACAATTTGCAGTTGCATATGGACATAAATTTGGTAGTGGGTCTGTATCATTAGCAAATGATGATTCATCAACTTTAGCATCTAAAGCAACTTACGCACAATATAAAACAATTCTTTTAGACCAAGGAGATGATAAATTTCAAGTACCTAATAGTTCTGGTTCACTTCATAGTATAGATGATATTTATGTAGTTAACTTATCTCGTGCAAGATATAAAGAGAAAATGGATGCAGGAAACTGGTCATTAACATTAAGTGGTTCTAATGGAAAATCAACTTTTATTGATGATAGTGGAAAGAAATTTTCAGATACAGTTGGAAAAGCAGGAAGAATATTTGATGTAGTAAGCGGTTCACTTAACTTAGGTTCAGAAAATGAAGCAACTATAATTGGAAAATTCTCAAGCGGTTCAGCTGCACAAGGACAAGGTTTTGGTAAGTTTTATCCAGACCAAGGAATTATAGTTCTAAATCCAACTGCAATTCAAGCAACGATTGGTTCATCAATAGATAAAGCATCAGCAAATGGTGGTACAATATCATATTCAGTTGCAACAGAAGCTAAAAACCATTTCTTATTACAAAATGCTATTAAAGGTGGTGGAGATTTTGAAGCAAGAAGAACAGAAAATGTTTCTACTTCTCATTATTTTATAAGAGCAACAAACAGAGAATTTAACTTCTCAAATAATCCATCATTTACAAGTGGTTCGGATAATTCATTTGCTGAATCATCTTTTGAAAAAGACCCAAAAACGTTCATTACAACAGTTGGATTATATAGTGATTCAAATGAAATATTAGCAGTAGCTAAGACATCACAACCAATTCCTAAATCATTTGATAAGGAAATATTGATAAAAGTTAAATTAGACTTTTAATAAACACGAATTTTACGGTTGCAAACGTAACTTTCACGAATACACCCCACCAAAAGTGGGGTTTTTTGTTTCATATATCTAAACTTTATTATGGTTACGATAATACTTTCTAAACATAAAAGAACTCACTTACTAAATGAGCAGATTAAAGCCATACACTCACAATCTATTCCTATAAAAGAAATACTCATAGACAATTCAGCTAAGATAGGAAAGGGAGTTTGGGAAAGGTTTAACTTAGCTAAAAGTGCTAGTAATAAATTTGTTTGTATTATAGATGATGATACTATACCAGGAACTCGTTATATAGAAAGTTGTATAAACGAGTTTTCTAAGCAAGAAGGGGTTTATGGAACTAAGGGATTAATTTTTAACTCTTATACACATTATGAAAAGAACTATAGAGAAGTAGGTTGGTGTAATCCAAATAATTTATCAGTACAAGTCGATTATTGTTCTCATAGTTGGTTTTTTAAAAAAGAATGGTTAGAGTATTTTTGGAGAGTTAATGATGTACCATTTAATTACGGTGAAGATATGAACTTATCTTTTCAATTACAGAAAGAAGGAATATGTACTTATGTTCCACCACATCCTATAGATAATAAAGAACTATGGGGAAGCTTAAAAGGCAAAGAATACGGTGATGATATTAATAGTTTATGGGTAAGTAACCAAGATAACTTTAGAACTAATATGTTTTCTTATTTTAATTCTAAAGTAAATGAGGGATGGAAATTAGTAAATACAAAAACTCTACTGTGATAGAGGTTTTTAGTTTCCATATATTTATATAGAGGAGTAATAACACTATGTTAAAGACAATACCAAAATCAAGTATTAATCAGAGAACTTTTAAAGTTCACAAGAAGTTTATACAAACTCAAGCAACCAATCCAATATACATTGGACAACTATCTAGTGATGGTGCATATGAATCTTCTTCTGCTGCTACTACAAATGGAGTATCTAATCATTCTCTATATGCATCAATTAAACACAAGTATTATAGAAACGATGGTAATATTTTTAATACATTTGGTACATATAAAAATTTAGGTCAAATTGCTCTTGAAAGACCACTTGAAAGTTCAATTAGAGTTATTTCAATTCCACAATTAAAAAAAGGATATGGAATAAAGCCAGGTAGTATTAAATTACTTGATACCGATACTGGTATACTATATGCAGATAGTGGAACTGGTACATTAGCATCAGACGTACCACAATATACTATAACTGAATTAGATTTCCAAACAGGAGTAATGATATTAAAAGATTCTGATAACGAATCGTTTGAAGGTACTATTCATTCATTAGATTTACAAAGCGGTGTAGCTACAATGACATTTGGTAGTGATACTGATGTTGTACAAGTTGTTCTATTAGATTTTGAAAATGGTATCCTAAAAACATCAGTACCATTAGATTTTGATGGAATAGAAATTGATGCACCAAGATTTGGTAATATATTTTACTCAGATGGATTGTTGGTTTTAGCAAGTTCTACCAATTTAGCTAATTATAGTTTAGAATATCGTTCAACAGAAACTATAACAGAACAAGAAGTTTTAATTACTGCAAAGGCTGGTGAATTTAATTATTCACAAAACCCATCAGCAGTAGAGGTTCAAATTAGTGGTTCTTACGATTTTACAACAACCGCAATACCAAATGTTTCTCCTGCAAGAACAAGAAAAATAACAGAAATTAATAGTATTAAACGAAGAGAATTTTATTCTGGTTCTATTAATCACTCAATAAGTGGTTCATGGAATGATTACCACACATCTGCATCGGTTGATTCAGTCGGTTCATATTTAGCAACATACATAAGTACAATAGGATTATATGATAGTTCAGGAGATATGATTGCTGTTGCAAAATTACCCAAACCAATAAAGAATTTACCTAATTATGATGTAAATTTTATAGTCAGATTTGATGTATAATCTAAAATTGTTATATTTATATAAAACAGGATAATAATATTATGGCATTTCAAATTTTAAACATTGATAAAGAAGTACAAGAGGATAACTTAGAATTATCAGCTGAACAGATACAAGCGTATCAAGCATCTGAAGATTTAAACTACTTCATGTACGATAGTTACGAAGGAGATAGCGACATCTTTTCAGTTCTTTTAGAAGAAAAAGGTGAAGGTGGTTGTGAAGATATAAGAATTATTAAAGAAATATAGGAAAAAAACATGGCAGTAATTTATAACATTTGTGATATTGATGGAAAATCTATCACAGAAAACGCATCAATCGAAGATATCAATGCAATTTTAGAAGGAGATGAAATAAATCTTTTTTGGAATGACGAAGGATTAGCTGATAGACTAAAAGAATCAGAAGATGATACTTCAAACGTTCAAATTATACACTCAGTTGAAGAAGAAATCGAAGAAGAAGAGTAATTATGGCATCAATTGAAGATATATACAAAGGTTCAGAATTCGCTAAAGTAGCAAATGGTTCAAAAGATAAAACACCTATATCAGCCGATGAGTTGAATAAACTTCATAAGGATGATAAAGCACTTGCACAAGCAAGAGGTGGAAAATTGAATCTTTCTAAATATTCGGATTCTATAAAACAATAAATTTCTTAATTTGAGTTTATTAATAAACCATCAATCAAAATGGGCATTCGTGCACATTCCAAAGACTGGTGGAACTTCAATTACAAATATTTTACTAAAAGATAAAAACACCGAACATGTTTCGGTGCATGACTCATTACGATTATTAAAATGTGATGAATCATATTATATTTTTTCATTTGTACGCAATCCATTTACACGAATTTGCAGTGCATTTGAAGATGAATATAGAAAAGGAAATACTAAACATAACTTCGGTTCTTATTTAAAAAATATAGACCCAAATAATGTTTGGTTATTACCTCAAAGTTACTTTATTACTGCGGGAGAAACACAACACAAAAAGGTTTCATTTATAGGCAGATATGAAAATTATATAGATAATTGTAACATAATTTTTAAAAAACTTAATTATACAAATAAACTTCCGCATCTTAACCGAAATCCCATATACGATAGACATCCAAATTTAAACCAAGAACAATATTATAGTAAATTATACTATACAGAAAATTGGATGAAGGAATGGGTAATAGAAAGGTATCAAGATGATTTCAAAATATTTAACTATGACATGGACCTACCAAGGTAAAGTAATAAACGAACTACATGATATGCCAGAAGGTACACATGGGTTTATATATAAAATAACCAACGGCCAAACTGGTCAATACTATGTTGGTAAAAAACAAGTAGTTTCTGTTAGGAAACGAAAGTTTGGTAAAAAAGAGATTGCTAAATTAACTGATAAGAGAATGAAGCGATATGAAATGGTTACCAAAGAATCTAAATGGCAAGATTATCGTTCTTCAAATAAAACTGTTAGTGGTTGGTTTGGTAAAGATGGAAGAGCAAATCCACCTTCTAATGATAGACTTGAATTAAAAATACTTAAATTTTGTTCAAATAAGAAATCATTAACATATTATGAATTGCAAGAACAATTCTCTCACAATGTATTAGGGGATGAGTTATCACTAAATGATAATCTTTTAGGTAAATTTTTTAGAAAAGATTTGGATATTTAATAAATTTTTCGTATATTTACATAGTTTTAAAAGTACTTTATGCTTTCACATCATGATAAACAACAAGTTACTTCAATATTAGATGAAGTATTAGGACCAGGTACATCTATGAAAAATGATGAACAAGCCCATTATTGTCCTTTTTGTCATCATCATAAGAAAAAGTTACAAGTTAATATTAAAACACAATATTGGCATTGTTGGGTATGTGATGCAAAAGGAAGAAAAATACAGAGGTTATTAAAAAGACTTCAAGTAGATTCTCGTAAACTAAAGAAGTTATTTGAAATCTATGGTGATGATTATATAGTTTACTCCAAAGATACTGAGGAAGAAAAGGTAGAGTTACGATTACCGAGTGAATTTAAATCACTCTTAAAACTACCAACAGGTAAAGTAAAACCTGTTTATCGAAAGGCTCTCAAGTATGCAGAAGAAAGAGGTATTACTAAAGAAGATATTACAAGATATAATATTGGTTATTGTGATACTGGTATGTATTCCAATCGTATTATTATCCCTTCCTATGATTTGGATAATAGACTCAATTACTTCATCGCACGTTCTATACACGCTGAAGAAAAGTTTAAATACAAGAATCCACCAGTTTCAAAGAATGTTATTATGTTTGAAAATCAAATAAATTGGAATGAACCAATTACATTAGTAGAGGGAGCATTTGATGCAATTGCTGTGAAAAGAAATGTAATACCAATATTGGGTAAATTTATTCCTAAGAAATTAAATAATGCCATATTTAAAAATGAAGTAAAAAGTATTAACATCTTACTAGATGAAGATGCACAAGGACAAGCGTTACAATACACTATGCAATTCAGTAATCAAGGAATTTCCACAAAAAATATTATTCCAACAGGTAAAGATGCATCTGAAATGGGGTTCTCTAAAATTAATTCAAAATTAAAAAAAATAGAGAAAACTGATTTCGCTGATATCATATCACAAAAATTAAAAGGTATATGATTCATGTAATACCACATCATATTGGAAAGGGTTCATACGCTGCTTGGTATGATATTATTGATTTTCAACCATCAACTCAAGAAGTTACTTTTCATAAGTTTGATACTAAAGATACAATTGAAGATAAAAATATTATAGATGAACAACCACCTAATGATGGTTATTTTAAATTATTACAATCTCATTTAGAAGAAATAAAACCAAATATAAACGATTGGATTGTATGCGATTTTCAGTATTTAAATTATGAAAACTTTCCAGATGCAGAGGTAATTAAGTTAGCAAAGAAATATAAAGTGAAATTTGTTTTTATAGATGATGATAATTATCAATCATATAAAGATAATGAATATTTTACATATCATTCTAATAAATTTTATATAAAAGATTCTGATAAAGTATTTAACTACTATAGATATAGAATTCGTCATACTCCATTTTATGAAAATCTTGATAATATATTTACTCCTTATATTGATAACATAAGAGAAAAAAAATTAAATATGTTTATTGGGGTTGATAAACAAGAACGATTTGAAGTATTTAAACACACATACAATATTGGTTTAGATAAAGATTCATATTTGGCTTATAGTGCATTCTCCTCTACATACTCAGATAGTGAGTTATCAGATAGTTTATTAAAATGGAAAAAACAACATATACCAAAAATATTAGATACTCCATATGAAGTGAGTTGTCATGGTGGAGTAAATCCAGATTTACCACCATTGCCATATTGTATGAATAGTTATGTTTCTTGTATATTAGAAACACAACTTCTTATAGATACTGACCAAGAAGAAATTCATATAAGTGAAAAATCTTGGAATCCTTTTGCATCTTTTAATATTCCTCTTTTATTATGTGCATATGGAACACGAAAATATTTAAAAAGAAAAGGATTTTGGCTTGCAGGCGATTTATTCGATATAAGTGAAAAAAAATCAAGGACAGGTATAATTGAACAATTTAAATCTAATTTAAATATTATAAATAATATGTCTAACTTAGAATTACGAGAATACTATATTAAGCATAGAACTCAATTACACAGAAATTACGAAAAATTACAAAAGCAATCTTTTAAATTTGTTAAATCAAATTATATTAAACCTAAATTTAAAAGTACTATTTAAAATAATTTTATGATTATAAATAAAGTTTACCATCTTGCAGATTTACATATTAGAAATCTACAAAGACACAAAGAATACAAATTGGTATTCAAAAAATTCCTAAAAAAAGTTAAAGAAGATAAAATTGAGGATTCCCTCATTTATATTGCTGGTGATATTGCTCATGCCAAAACAGAGATGTCACCTGAACTCGTACACGAAATAAGCTGGTTTCTCTCAGAGTGTGCGAAGTTAAGAGAAACTGTTTTAATCACAGGTAACCACGATTGTAACTTAAATAATTCACACAGACTTGATGTTCTCACACCTATTATCCAAAACCTTGGAAATAACAGAATTCATTATCTTCGTGATACTGGTATCTACAATATCCATAATCTTACTTTCGTTGTCTATTCTATATTGGATAACAAGGAAAATTGGCCTAAAGGAGATACCGTTGATGGAGAAAATACAATCTGTCTATTTCATGGACCAGTAAACAAAGCTCAAACAGATATTGGTTATACCGTTTCCTCTAACTCATTCCAAGTGGATATGTTCGATGGATTCGATATGGCCATGTTGGGTGATATTCACAAACGACAAACGTTTGGAGAGGGTTATGAACAAGTTGCTTATGCAGGTTCAATGATTCAGCAAAATCATGGAGAGCTATTAGAAAATCACGGTTACTTACTTTGGGATATTCCAACAAGAACTTTTACAGAACACCATCTTCATAATGATTATGGTTTCTTAACAGTTGATGTAGTTGATGGTAAAATACCACAATGGGTATATGATGAAGTTGGTACTAAGTTACCAAAACATCCAAGGTTAAGATTACGATTTACAAGAACAGAGGCATCTGATATGAAGAGAAGAATAACTGAACTAAAGAAGTTATTCAAAGTTGCTGAAGTTACTGTAACAAGAACCGATACAATCGGACAACTAAAAACAAATCAAAAAATAAATAAAAACATTGTTGGTAATGTTAAAGATGAAACATTCCAAAACCAACTCATCAGAGATTACTTAGAAAGACAATATCTCTTAGAAGATGAGGAACTTGATAAGATAACAGAAATAAATTCAGAATTAAATTCACATATTGATGATTCCGATTCAATGGGTAATATTCTATGGACACCAAAAGAGTTTAAGTTTTCTAATATGTTTTCATATGGAGAAAATAATTTAGTTAGATTTGATAAAGCACATGGTATTATGGGTATCTTTGCTCCAAATGCAAGTGGTAAATCATCTTTATTTGATGCATTATCTTTCTGTATATATGATAAAACTTCTCGTACCAATTCTTCAAAAAACATATTAAACAATAGAAAAGAAAACTTTTATTGCAAGTTTAGTTTTGAAGTAGATGGGATTTTATACTTTATTGAAAGAACTGCTAAATGGACAAGAAAGAAATCCAATCTTAAAGTAGATGTAAACTTTTGGAAAGAAGATGCTGGAGTTATCGAATCATTAAACGGAGAACAACGAAGAGAAACCAATAAGAACATTGAAAAATACTTAGGTAAGTTTGAAGATTTTGTTTTAACGACTCTTTCTTTACAAGGTAATAATGCATTATTTATTGATAAATCACAATCAGAAAGAAAAGAAATCCTTTCTCAGTTTATTGGAGTAGATATTTTTGATAAATTATACCAAAAGGCTGCAGATGAGAATAGAGATAATGCAACACTTATCAGAAAATTCAAGTCCGATGATTTTACTCAAAAATTAGCCGATATTGATGTTAATTTAAAGTCAAACAAAAATGAGTACAAACTTTATGAGATGAATCAAAAATCTCTTAAAGATGAAGAAGAGGTTTTTAATAAAAAGATTATATCCCTTAATGAAAAAATAGTAAAGTTAAATGCAGATAGTGGTATTTCTATTGAAGAATTAGAAAAACGATTAAAAGTACTCGAAACCAAGAAAGATACTATTCAATCGGATAAAAAATCAACACAAGATAGAATTACTCATAGAGAAGAATTACAAATTACATTGGATGAAATTCTTGATAAATTTGATGAAGAAGAATTAGAAGATGGTATTGGCAAATTAAAAGATTCTAAAGAAAAACTAAGAGATATTGAATCTACGATTGATAAAATTAATATCAAAAAAGATTCATTGTATGAAAGAAAAGACCATTTAGATAAACACAAATACAATGAAGAATGCGATATTTGTATGGAAAATTCAGAAACTATTTTAGAACAAAAAGAAAAAGTAGAAGCTGATATATCTCAATATCAAGAATTATTTGGAGATAATGATAAGATTAGATTAAACTTAATGTTATTAATTGATTCTTTAAAAGGATATGAAGATGAATGGAACAACTATAAAGATGCAAAAGAAAAAGAAGATAAAATAGATAGAGAGATATCAGGACTTATCAACAGGTTATCAACAATTGAAACTGAGGAATTACGAAATTCACAACAAATTACTCAACAAGAGCAACTTGTAAAGGAATATTACAAGAACGAAAAACAGATTATAAAGAATAAAGATATACGAACCGAAATACAATTGGTAAGAGAAAAACTAAATGTTACCAAAGATGATTTAAGAAAAGTAAATACAGATGTTCTTAAATTAAATGGTAAAGTATCGGCATTACAAAACCAAAAAGAAACTATTGAGGATAGAATCAACGAGGTTAAAGATATGGAATCTCAAAGTAGATTATTTGATTTCTATTTAAATGCTCTTTCTAAGGATGGTGTTTCTTATGAATTAATTGAAAAAGCATTACCAATGATTGAGGGTGAGGTAAACAATATCTTGGCACAAATCGTTGAATTTGGAATGCAATTAGAAATGGAAGGTAAAAACATTAATGCTTACTTAGTGTATGGAGACCAGAGATGGAGTTTAGAAATGTGTAGTGGAATGGAAAGATTCATTAGTGGATTAGCAATTCGAGTTGCACTTATAAATGTATGTAATCTCCCAAGACCCAATTTCCTTGTGATAGATGAAGGCTTTGGTACTTTAGATAGTGAGAACTTACAATCTTTATTTATGTTGTTTACATACCTTAAAACTCAGTTTGATTTCGTTATGGTAATCTCACATATAGATTCTATGAGAGATGTTGCAGACGGCCTTATAGAAATTAAAAAAGAAAAAGGATTTTCCCAAGTTAAATTTTAAAAGATGTTATACAATCACCCCACATTTAGTGACCATAGAGGTTCTTTCTCTGCAATTGATTGTAAGGAGTGGGAACAAACGAATGTTAGTTTAAATACAAAGAAATATACACTTCGTGGTATGCATTATCAAACAAACCCACCACAAACAAAATATCTAAAAGTTGTTCAAGGTAGTATTATTGATATATTATATAACTTGAAAACTAAAGAAGTAAGAACTTTTCAATTAAATAATGAACAAGCAATATTAGTTGATTCTAAATATGCACATGGTTTTTTAACATTAGAAGATAATACTATTGTAAATTACCTTGTTAAAGGAAAATATAATCCTGAATCAGAACATAGTATTGTTTGGAAAGATGTACCTGAAATAAAAGATACAATACTCCTTTATTGTAAAGAACACGAAATAACCATATCTGAAAAAGATAACTTAGGAAAGTAATTATTTTACTCTAAGTATATTAGTAGGTTTGGGTTTACTAATCCTTTGTTTAATTAATCTCTCAATTAATCCACTCTTAGAATATCCATTTTCACAACAGTAATTGTGCAATTCTTTATATAACTCCCTTTTAACTTGTATTGTAGTGTATTTTCCCATAATCTATATAATTCTATATAATATATATTTATAAATATAATTATCAAATATTTATAGTAGTAATAATAGGAAAATATAAATGGCTATAATAAAATCTTTCTCACCAAAACAAAACTTATCTAATTTTCAAGTTTTTATCAATGATGATAAACCAAATTCAGAATATTTTAAAATAACTGAATTTAGTGATACATTTACAGGTGGTAAAAATGGTTTTCTAATTGATGGTTCGGAGTGTTTAAAAGAAACAAGTGAAGTAAAAATAGAAATACTTGATGTTGAGGGAAATCCTATATATTTTGAACCTGGTAAAGGTATACCTGATTATTATGAGGGTACATCTAAATTAGTTGGAGTTTATGTATATGAGGATACTCCAATCGGAACTGCCAAGATTACAGTACTTGGTGAATTAAAATCTTATTTTGATGATGATGGTAATAAGATAGATATTCCAAATGAATGGAAAGATGTTTATAATGTAAAGTGGGAAAGAACACTTCAAATTAATAAAAACTTATCAAATGAAAATATAGTTAGATTTGTAAAAAGACCAAAGGTTACGATTACTGAAATTGTAAAAACTATATTTAATAAATCAATACCACAAGTTACACAGACAGGTAGTTTAGAAGGTATATCATTGACACCAACTGCTGGTACTGATTTATCATTATTTTCTACTCCTACTAATTACAAATTAAAAATAACTGATAGTGGTTCTTGGACATCATCAATTGATGAAAACAACATAACAGTACGAGTTCCAACCGAAACGAACTTAGCTGCATCAGGAAGTAGTAATACAGGTAGTTTAAATTGGTATTTACACGAAGCAGATGGTGCAGATTGGGTAGGTGTTAACTTATACGTTGATGGTGTTCAGACAGGAGTTGTACGAGGAAGTGGTTCACTTGAATGGTACGATTCTCCTCAAACATATAACTTTGGATTACATATTTCAAATACTCCATCTGCATTTAATAGATATAGAATGGAGATATATGATATGTCAAGTAATGTAATGGTATATGAAACATCTCAAGGTGCAACAACACCATCAGGATTTATGTCAGCAAGTAGTACTGGAATAATAGATTCATATGAATTTACAGGTCAATTGGGCAAGGTATATGGTTTGATGATTCAAGGAATACCAAATTCAGATGTATCTTCAATACATAATTTTCGAGCATACTATGAGGTGGATACTCTTGATGGAGGTGGTAGCCCCCTAAAAATGAGGTCAACATCATATCCTTTATTTGAGGGTAATCTTGTAACTGTTGATGGTGAATCTTCTCCTGTACATACAATACAAGAAACAAGGGATGGTTCTGGAACTGCCAATGGAACAATATCAACTGCATTTCCAGCATTAAAAGATTATAATAATATTTTTAATCCTGATGTATCAACTACTGAATATGTACCAAAAATAATTGAAGTTTTAAATGATAAAGAAGTATTGGTTGATATACCATTTACAGGAAGTAACAATCTTGTTTCTGATTTTAATAGTACGTCATATACTGCGTCATTTGCACATACCGAAGCACAAGTAATCACAGAATCAGCATTAACTGGTTCTTTTGCTAAAATTGATATAAGTAATTTAAAAACATTTGTTGGGGATGTTGCCCGAGTTAAAGTATTTAGAAAATCAAAAAATGCAATTGGAGATTTTCAATTTGTACAAGAATCAAAATTAGAATCAATAGAATTGCTAAGAGATATAACAACTGCAGCTGATACAGAATTATCTTATGGTGAATTTGATTCATATAATTTAATTAACTATTGGACTACAGGTTCTAACTCACCTATAACTCTTGATAACTCTGTTCTTAAAAATTCATTACATATTGATTATACTGGTAGTGGAGTTGATACAATTTCAACAGAACAAACATTATCAATTACAGAAGGAGTAGAGTATGCTATTAACTTTAAAACACTACTAAGTGGTTCGTTTGTAACTTCTTTTGAAGATTCATATATACGAGCATATTTTAGTGGTTCTAATTACGAACAAAATTTAATAACTGCAAGTGGTTCTGCAATTTATAAAACAAGACAAAAAGTATCACAAAATATATTAGCCAGTCAAACTGTTTCAGATGCACATCTTAAATTTGATGTAAAGGGAGATGATTGGTTTATTTCAAATGTATCTTTAAGAAATGCACAAGAAACATCATTCTCACCAGATGAGTTTACATTAATACAAGATATTCCAAGAAAAACTGCAAGTGAAACATTTGATTTCAGATTTGAGTTTTATGATGTAAACAATAACTTTATACCTGTAAATGTAGTTAGTACAAAAGAATTTGATGGTGGTAATGATTTCCCATCAAGTGATAAATTATTAACATTTGAAGCTGATAGAAATGCATTTAGGTTTTCAAGTGGTTCTGTTGCTAATCCAGCATTTCAACAAATTCAATTTAAAACAACAACTTCAAATCTTGTAGGTAGTTTAACATTCGCATCTTCAGCATTTGATGCAGCAGGTGTATTTATTGACCCATCATCATATACTGGTGAATATCCTGGTAAATTAACAAACCCAAGTAATGCTGGTGCATTAATTGAAATTAAAAACTTTAGTGGTAGTGATGATACTATTACAGTTGGGTCAATTGTTTATACTGCTTCTTTAGATGGAGTAGAAGAATTTGAAACTGTATTTAGATTAGAAGATGGTGATAACGCACCTCAACTTATTGTAACTTCTAATGCAAATCAATTTATATATGAACCAACAACTCTTTCACCAAAACCAAGTGGACAGAGTTTAACTGTAAAAGCACAAAGAAAAAACTTAGCATCTTTAGTTACTCCTGTAACTGTTAATAGTGGTAGCAATAAACCAGCGTTAACATTTATAGATACAGTAAATGGAATAGATACTTATACTATTTCTGCAACTCAATTTTCATCATCATTTGCATCAAGTGATTTTGATTCGGTAACTTATGAGTTTACCGGTTCTGATGTATTTGGAAATGAACAATCAGATGAAATAACTCTTTCTAAAGTAATTAACTTTGATGCCGTTTCACTTGTATTATCAAATGAATCAACTTCATTTCCAGCAAAATCAACTGGTGAAATTTTAGGAAATTTAGTACCATCAAGTGGTTCAGTACAAATGTTTATTGGTGGAACTCAAATTCAACACAATGATGGATTGAGTATAAGAAACAGATTTGACATAACAGATATTACACCAAGTAATGTTACTGCAACTGATTCATCACCTGATACTTCAAATTATTCTATATCTGCATTTGATACTACTAAGGATAGTGGTTCTTTAACATTAGATATAAAATATTTAGCTGGTGATAATATAACATCACAATCATTTCAAAAAATTGTATCTTATACAAAATCTAAAAAGGCAGTACCAACTGTTTTAACTAAAATATCTCCATCAACACAAACAATTAATTCAAGTTCAATAGGATATGATGCTCCACAAACAATGGAGGTGGTAGTACAAGAAGGTGGAGATGAATATACGTTTGATACACAATCTTTAAGTGGTGGTGGTGATGCACTTGCACAAAAATTTAACATTAATGGTTTATTTGTAGATTCTGGTTCAATCAGTAATTCAAATACAAAGACATTAACATTTGGTTCACTAACCTCATCTTTTAATAGTATAATAGGTTCTGCATCATTAGATTATGTAGATTCGGAAGGAACATATGTAACTGGTAAAAAAGTAAGATTTGATTTAGCAGTTTCAAAGATTGGAGTTGATGGTATAAATGGTGCAAGTGGTTCTAATGCAAGAGCAGTATCTTTATCTTCAACAAAATATGCAGTAGTATATGATGGTGATGGGGTTTTATTTCCAACATCACAACCATTTACATTAAGTGGTTCACAACAAAACTTTTCAAATCCACAATTTCAATTTTTACAAAATGGCTCTGAAATACAAGCATTTGGAACAGATTCAAATGTAATAATTCCAACTGATGCTGGTACGTTACCAACTGCTGGTGGAACAAATTTATATGAAGTAAGGGTTAGAGAAACAGGAGGAGCTTGGGATGATTTTAATGTACTTGATAATATCGATATATTTGGAGTACAATCAGGTTCAGATGCATTTACAGTATTCTTAACTAATGAAGCTCATGTATTTTCTGCAACATCCGAATCAGTAGTAACAAGTAATTTAGAAGATGGGGCATTTGAAACACGATTTTTTAGAGGAGCAGAGCAATATAACTTTGGTACAACAGGTAAAACATATAGTATATCTGCAACTTCATCAAGTATAGTATTAACACAATCTACAAACAGTAATCAAAGATTATTTACCCCATCATCAATAACTGCAGATAGTGGAAGTGCAACTATTGTAGTAACAGATAATAATACAGGTCAAACATTTGATAAACAATATTCATTTACATTATCCAAAGAAGGAGTAGTTGGTGAAAGAGGTGCAGATGGAGCAAATGGAGCAAGTGGTTCTAATGCTAAAGTTGTATCACTATCATCAACGAAATATGCAGTAGTATATGATGGAGATAGAGTTTTATTTCCAACAGACCAGAACTTTAATTTATCAGGCTCATCACAAAACTTTACAAATCCAGAATTTCAATTCTTAAGTGCAAGTGCAGTATTACATGATTTTGCATCAACATCAGAGGTTACTATTTCAAGTTCTGGTTATCCTGAAGCAGGAAGTGCTACTTTATATGAAGTAAGGGTTAGAGAAAATGGTGGTTCATATGAGGGCGTATTTGATAACATCGATGTATTCGGTGTTCAATCAGGTTCCGATTCATTCACAACATTTTTAACAAATGAAGCTCATGTATTTTCAGCTAATTCAGATGGAGTAGTAACATCTACATTATCAGATGGTTCATTTGAAACAAGATTTTTTAGAGGAGCAGAACAATATAATTTCGGTACAAGTGGTAAAACATATAGTGTTTCAGCAACTTCATCGAGTATATCATTAACACAATCAACAAATAGTAATCAAAGAAAATTCACACCAACTGCTGCATCAGCAGATAATGGAACTGCATCTATTATATTAACTGATAACAACACAGGACAAACTTTTCCAAAAACTTATACATTTAGTAAATCTAAAAAAGGTGCACCTGTAACAACGATTGCAGCATCACCACAATCACAAACAATTACAAGTGGTAGTGGAGGTATAGGAACACCAACAGATATAACAATAACAGTAAATGAGGGTGGAAGTGATTATGGATATGATACTGCAGGAGCAATACCTGCAAATAACTTTAGAATTACTGGTGTAACAAATGCTACAAATAATAATGATGGAACAATAACACCAGATACTCCAACAAGTTCAACTCCTGTTACTGGTGTTGCTACTATTAGTTACACCAATTCAGAAGGAACTGCATTTACAGGCAAAACAATTCCATTTGATGTAGGTGTTGCAGGATTAGGAGATACAGGACAAACAGGTTCGGGAGGTGCTGATTCTAAATCTATAAAATTAACTGCATCTCAATATGCTGTTTTATATAATGGAGCAGGAACTAAAACTGCAGTAGCAATTGTATTAACTGGTACTCATCAAAACTTTAGTTCACCCCAATATAGATTTTTAGAAAATGGTACAGAAAGACAAACATGGAGTACAACAAGTACATATACAATACCAGATTCACAAGAAGCAGCTGCAAATGGTACTGACCTTTGGAGAGTAGAAGTAAGAGAAGGTGGTAGTGGTACTTATGATGCATTTGATGAAGTAAATATTTATGGATTAAAACAAGGAACTGATGGTGAAGATGGAGACCCTGGTACTGCTGGTGCAGATTCATATACTGTAATTTTAACAAATGAATCACATACACTTCCAACTACAAACACAGGTACCGTAACTTATACAGGTTCAGGTACATCAATTATTGTTTATAAAGGTTCGACCGAACTTAATAGTGTAACAACTACACCATCTACAAATCAATTTAAAGTTACAGTTACATCAGATACTAATATAACAGTAGGTGCACAAACTGTAACTGGTAATCCAGCCGTATTTGCAGTTGCAAGTGCATGTGATGCAAATGCTGCTAATATTGTATTTAGTGTTAATATTGAAAATGAAGTAACTATTCCTAAAATACAAAGTTTTAGTAAATCAATAGAAGGTGCAACTGGTGGAGATGGAGACCCAGGAGACCCAGGAGATAATGGAAGAAGAACTGCAACTGGTATGGTTCATTACGATGCTGCATCCTCTACTGCTCCAACTGGTCCTGATGATGGTTCAACTACCTTTACATTTAGTACTGGTGACATGGCTGGTATGAGAAGTGGTTGGCAAATGGGAGCACCAACTTATGCATCTGGTAATAGTAACAAATATTGGTACGCAACATTTACTTCCTTAGAAGAAACAAGTTTAAATGGTACTGCTGTTGATAGTAATAACTCATTTGGTACAGTAACCCAAGCAATTGGATTTAGTGGATTGGTTTCATTTACCTCAGGAGATGCAGTCACAGATGGAGGTGGTAATAATTTATCATTTGGCCAATCAGGTGCAACTTTAATTCATGGTGATAATATTGCAACAGGTAAAATTATTTCAACAAATTATGTGACTGGTTCTGGTGATGGATTCACAACGACAGGTACAGAATTGAATTTAGATAGAAGTATATTTGCAGCTCCAAAATTTAAGATAACAAGTGATGGTGATGCAACTTTTCAAGGAACAATTGATGGTGGAAATATAACAATAGGAACTGGAAGTTTTACAGTAAGTCCTGAGGGAGCAGTGAATGCAACCAACGCAACGATACAAGGTTCATTAACATCTGAGATTGGTACAATAGGTGGATTTAGTTTAAGTGCCAATTCATTAGCAAATTCAGATAATACAATACAACTTACAAGTACAACTGGTTTGCCAGTTATTAAATTACAAAATAGTTCTAATCAAGATAAATTAGTTTTAAGTACTGCTGCAGCTCTAACTCCTGTTGGTGGAACATTTACTGGTCTTAGTATAGGGTATAGTGCAACAACTAAAAATGGAACTACCAATATGGTTTCCGTTTCTGGAACAACTGGTGGTCAAACTAATTCAAGTACAACTCTTAGTGTTGGGACACCCACACGATTTCCAAATACAGGTACTATTACTGCAGCTGCAGATGGTCTTACTTTAAGTGGAACAATTACAGTAAATGAGCATTCATCTACAGAAGAAATTGCTAGTACACGAATATCGGTAGGTAGTAGTAATACACTAAATTATGCAGTTTTAAATTGGATTTATGGTATTCAAGTATTTAAAAATGGAAGTACCTTAATTCACACAGGTACTGCTCCTCTTAATGCTAAAGTTTTAGGACCTGGAAGTTATACAGGTAATAACGATTTAGAATCAGATGCTGCTGCAGTTGGGTTTAATTATGCATTTACAGTTGAAGATGGTGCCTATTATGAATTTAAAACATTTATTAATTATATTAATGTTTATGCTGATTTTACACCAGGACTTTTCAATTATTCTAATACTATTAGAATGAGTGCGACTACACCTAAGATAACTACTGCAACTGCAACATTATCAGCAGCAGGTGCAGTATCATTTGCAGAAATAAACCAAGGTGGTATTCAAATAGTAACGAGTGCAACAAAACTTGTAAGAAGTGATTTTAATAGTTCTGATGCATTCTCAGTAACAGGTTCACTTTCAGCAACTGGTAATATTACTGCATTTAATTCATCAGATGAAAGATTAAAAAATAATATAGAACTTATAGAAAATCCTCTTGATAAAGTAAGTCAATTAAATGGTGTTACTTTTGATTGGAAACAAGGATTTGATGATGTTCACAATTATGAGGGACATGATATTGGAGTAATTGCACAAAATGTATTAGATATAGTACCAGAGATTACAAAATTAAATGAAATTAATGGTTACTATGGAGTAAGATATGAAAAATTCACTCCTTTATTAATCGAAGCAATAAAAGAACTTTCAAGTAAAATTGAAAAATTAGAAAACAAATTAAAAGATAAAGAATAATGCCACTACCAACTTCAGGACCAATATCGGCATCTATGATTAACGAAGAATTGGGTAATAATCCTCTTACAACAATATCATTCGAAACTATTGCTGCAGAATATAATTTTACAGGACCTAATTATGCTGATTCAAATCCTGGACTTGGATTAGATGAATTATATGGATTAAATCCTGCTGCAGGTGATTTTGTTTTTTCTGATGCATATGGAGATGTAAATGATACTGGTTGGTCATTTAATAATGCTGGTGGAGTTTTCAATTCACCAAGTCCAGATGAAGGTACTAATGCAAGTATTACTTTTAATGGGGCATCTGGAACTACTTATCCAGCTGTATTTACAAGTACTACACGAGATGCAGATGTTGTTGTTAATATTCCTCAATATGACTCATTCACTCAAACATATAATAACTATCCAGGTACAGTAACCGGTACAATTTTCGCTACACAAGGTGCATATCAACTACAGACTGCTGATGTAAGTACATCTCTAAGTAATATAAATTCTCAAACAGGTGTAGTTGTAGTTTCTGCAGGAAATGATGCAGCTGCACCAGGTTCAGTAACTCAAACTTTTACAAAATCAAATCCAAACGTAACAATAAACTTATCTGCGGGAGAAGTGGGCCAAGGTGCTACACAATTCAATGTTTTTGGTGGAAATCAAAGAGTATTAAAAACAACAAGTCTTTCCATAGGAGTTCCATCTGGTGCACCTGATGGTTCTGCTTCTGGTCAATATGGAAATGTTGGAAGTACTTTAACAAAAACCTCTAATGCAGTATATCAGTATTCATCTGCTTCAATAGAAGCTGGAAAAGCAACATCAGTAGTAACAGAAACCGCACCAGGCCTTGGTTTTATATCATTTGATTACGATGATGATTCTTACCAAGAAGGGAAAAAATTAGATATTGATATTATTACAGGTTATAATACAACCGATAATCCAATGCCATGGCAAATGTTCTTATATAGTGGTAGTAAAGCTACTGTTGGTGGTTCAGAAGGAGGTTTATCGAATCCTCAAAAATTTTATATAGATAATGGAACTCATGCCGCAATGGGTGGAATGGGAGTAACAGGTACTGGTGCAACTGGTTCGAATAATACAAGCTTAAAAGTTTATCCTGTTGCTACAAATTCAACCAGTGGTGTTTTTCATAGATATATAAAACTAACAACAACTGGTAATGGTAGTTCACCTGGGGGAATATATTATATTAATCTAAATCACAATCC
>Ga0209634_1000251_pt1 | contig 42001 bp, 49 predicted proteins | sample LinPmetageLP40_FD_184043 | JGI IMG/M metagenome (GOLD analysis project Ga0209634, IMG submission 184043) | Marine viral communities from the Pacific Ocean - LP-40 (SPAdes) (version 2) | ecosystem: Environmental > Aquatic > Marine > Oceanic | place: Pacific Ocean | collected 2010-08-26 | reverse complement strand
GGGCACCCCCGCCTATGCGGCGAGCAAGGCGGGCGCGGTCAGCCTGGTGGGCAGCCTCGCGCAGGCCTGGGCGGGGGAGGGCATTCGCGTGAACGGCATCGCGCCGGGTCTCGTGCCGACCAAGCTGACCAAGGTCACCACCGAGAACGAGCAACGCGCGGCAGGCGCGGTGGCGCGCATACCGGCCGGCCGGATGGGCACCCCGCAGGACATGGCCGGGGCGGCGCTGTTCCTTGCCTCGCCGCTGGCCGATTATATCGTCGGACAGACCATACGGGTCGATGGCGGAATGACGCTCGCCTGAAACCGGTCTGCTCCTGAAAGGGGATACGATCATGGACTATGTCAATCTCGGCCCGTCGGGCCTCAAGGTGTCGCGGCTGTGCCTTGGCTGCATGAGCTATGGCGACACCAGCAAGGGCTGGCATGGCGACTGGGTGCTTTCGGAAGACGAAAGTCGTCCCTTCATCCGCGAAGCGGTGGAGGCGGGGATCAACTTCTTCGATACGGCGAACATGTATTCGCGCGGCGCCTCGGAAGAGGTGATCGGGCGCTTGCTGCCCGAATTCGCACGGCGCGACGAGATCGTGGTCGCGACCAAGGCCTTCCTGCCCTGGCAGCAGGCCCCCAATGCGGGCGGTCTGTCGCGCAAGGCGCTGATGCAGGCGGTGGACGACACCCTGACGCGGCTGGGCATGGACTATGTCGATCTCTACCAGATCCACCGCTGGGACGATGCCACACCGATCGAGGAAACGATGGAGGCGCTGCACGACATCGTGAAGGCGGGCAAGGCGCGCTATATCGGCGCCTCGTCGATGTTCGCCTGGCAGTTCGCCAAGGCGCAGGAAGTGGCCCGCGCGAATGGCTGGACGCGGTTCATTTCGATGCAGAACCACGTCAACCTGCTCTACCGCGAGGAAGAGCGCGAGATGCTGCCGCTCTGCGCCGATCAGGGCGTGGGGGTCATCCCCTGGAGCCCGCTGGCGCGCGGCAAGCTTGCCCGCGCATGGGATGAAACCACCGTGCGCAGCGAGACTGATGGCTTCGGCAAGCTGCTCTACCGCCAGCAGGAAGAGGCGGACCGCGCCATCGTGGAGACGGTCGGCGCGATTGCCGCCGAGCGCGGTGTATCGCGCGCGAGCGTCGCGCTGGCATGGCACTTCGCCAAGGATGTGACCGCTCCGATCATCGGCGCGACCAAGGACGGCCATATCGCCGCAGCCGTGGCCGCGATGGACCTTGGCCTGACTGATGACGAGGTCGCGCGGCTCGAGCAGCCTTATCTGCCCAAGACTCCGGTTGGCGTGGTCTCCACCGTGCCGCGCAACTGGTCGCTATCGCAGGTCGCCGAATAGGAAATCGCGCGCTTTTCCCAAAGTGTTACAAACACGCAAATCGGGTCACAAACAGGTCACATGACTGCGGCATCGCTGCCCTTGACTGGGTGGGACACTGCAGCGTGCGAACGATCAATATCTTCCTGACAGACCCGATGGCAGGCGACCTCCCCGATTTCGACAATGGGGACATTCGCTATGCCTTCGCGCGGCTTTATCCCGATGGCCCGCGGCGGCTTGTCGAGGGGCCGGTGTGTGCCTTCGTCGACTGGGTCATGGCCGATATGTCGGGGCTCGAAATGTGCCGCCGGCTGCGCTCCGACCCGCGTATGGACGACGCGCATATCACCATCGTGCTCGAAGAGGACGATGCCGAGGACAAACGCCGCGCGCTGCGGGCCGGGGCGGATGACTACATCGTCGGCCCGATCGATCGCACCGTGGTGCTCGACCGGGTGATGGCGCTGCAGGTCGGCGGTGCGCAGCCGCGCGTCAACGAACGGCTCGAACTGGGGGCGTTGCTGGTCGATCTCGCAGCCCTGCAGGCGCGGTGGAACGGGCAGGCGCTCGACCTGCGCCCCAATGAATTCCGCCTGTTGCATTTCCTGGCACAGAACCCCGACCGTGTGCTGTCGCGCGGCGATCTGATCGCAGCACTCGGCAAGCAGGAACCGCCGATCGACGAGCGCACGGTCGATGTCTGGATCGGCCGCCTGCGCCGAGCGCTCCGCAAGGTCGGCGCGGGCGAGCGCGTGCGGACGGTGCGCTCGCTGGGGTATGTCTACGACAGCTACGACTGAGCTAACGGCCTCTTTGCGCTCATGTTTGCTTGCATCGCCGGTGCGCACTAAGGCGCACATCACTCTTGCTTTTCGAGCATGACTCTGCGCGGCACTCAATCTAATAAAGTCTCATGGACCGAGAATTCGCCAACGACATCAGCATGGTAAACGCGATCGATGTCGTTCCGTCGATCCTGGAAGTGATCTGTCAGGCGACGGGAATGGGTTATGCCGCGGTGGCCCGCGTCACGGAAGATCGCTGGATCGCATGCGGTGTGCGCGACGAAATAAATTTCGGGCTCGAACCGGGAGGCGAGCTGCCGATCGAAACCACGATCTGCCACGAAATCCGCGCGCATAGGAACCCGGTTCTTATCGACGACGTCGATTGCGACCCGCAATATCACGATCATCACACACCAAAAACTTACCGACTGAAGAGTTATATTTCCGTCCCGATCATCCTGTCTGACGACAGCTTCTTCGGCACGCTGTGCGCGATATCTCCCGAGCCTGCCGAAGTGAGCAAGCCGGAGATCCTGGGAATGTTTACGCTGTTTGCCCAGATGATCGGGTATCACATCGAGGCGAGCCAATCGCTCGTCGAGAGCAAGACAGCGCTCCTTACAGAACAGGAGACGTCCGCCCTGCGAGAACAGTTCATCGCGGTGCTGGGTCACGATCTGCGCAACCCGCTTGCCGGCATCAAGGGCGGGATGCGCATGCTCGGGGCCGAGGAACTGAGCGACAGGGGTAAGGCTGTGCTCGATATGGTCGATGCGACTATCGGTCGAATGAGCGGCCTGATTGATAATGTGATGGACTTCGCGCGCGGGCGTCTTGGCGGCGGCATCACCCTCGATCCTTCACTAAAGCGAATAGATGCCACCGTGCAGCAGGTCGCCGATGAATTGCGTTTGACCTATCCGGACCGGGAGATCGTCCTCGATCTGAAGCTCGAAACGGACTTGCACGCCGACCATGACCGGCTGGGGCAGTTGTTTTCCAATCTGCTAGGCAACGCTCTGATGCATGGCGATCCGGATCAACCGATCCATGCCGTGCTGGGGCGTGATGGCGATCACCTCACATTCGAAACGAGCAATTTCGGCGAGCCCATCCCTGCCAAAGCGATGGAAAGCCTTTTCTCCCCGTTCGAGAGGGGGGAAGCTCGATCAAGCCTTCAGGGGTTGGGTCTCGGCCTCTACATATCCTCGCAGATCGCGCAGGCGCATGAGGGTGAATTAACTGCGAAATCCGAAGGGCGGGAAACCACGTTCACATTCCGGATGCCTATTGACCGGAAGCAGTTCTGACACTGGCGGAAGGGCACAGCCTGTACCCGAAAGGTCCGCTTTCCACCCCAATCCAGCCGAGCCTCAACGAAAAAGGGCCGCCCGAAGGCGGCCCTTTCCGAGGGATATGCTGGTGTAATCAGAACTCGGCGGAAACCGACAGGCTGAAGCTGCGGCCGACGTCGTAGCTGTTGTTCTCGATCCGCGTGGTGCCGGTGGTCTGGTATTCGAAATGGTCGCGGCCCGTGAGGTTGCGCGCTTCGAACTTCACTTCCAGGTCGGTCCCGGCCAGTTCGAAACCCTGCCGCGCCACGAAATCGATCGTCAGGCCGGGGTTTTCGAGAATGTCCGGGCGCGACAGCGTGCTGCGGCTGATGACGCGTTTGCTGCCGTAGTTGAACAGGAAGGTCACCTGGCTCACCCGGTCGAGATCTTCCAGCCCCAGCTGCACATTGGCGATATGGTCGGACTGACCCGTCAGCGCGGTACCGTCTTCGAAGAAGTTGGTCGCCGCCTGCAGGCCGCCAAGCTCGGGCACGTTGACCATGTCGCTCGACTGCACGCTGATTTCGGACTGGGTGTAAGTGTAGTTGGCAATCGCGATGAAGCGCTTGCTGTCCCACCATTCACCCAGCGAATAGAGGTCCTTGTTCCACTGGACTTCGACTTCCGCACCGTAGAGTTCAGCCTGCGGCGCATTGGCGAAGCGGCTGACCACGGTGTTGTCGTTGAAGCTCGAGAACACCTCGATCGGGTTCTCGATGTCCTTGTAGAACCCGGCGAGGCTGAACTTGCTGCCCGAGCCCCAGTAATATTCGACGCGGGCCTCGTAATTGGTCAGCTCGCTGTCAATCAGGCCGGGGTTGCCGGTGAACTGGCGGTTCGATTCAGGATCGTAATAGGTCTGCAGGATCAATTCGCGGAACTGCGGCCGCGCAATCGTTTTCGACGCGTTGAAGCGCGCTTGCAGGCTGTCGGTCAGCTCCCAGGTCAGCGTCGCCGCGGGGAGCCAGTAGTCATTGTTCAGCAGCGTCGCATTGGCCGAACCGCTGGGCAGTCCGTCGAGGCCGAGCGGCACGACTTGCTGCGTGGCGTCTTCGTAGCGCACGCCGACATCGAGCGACAGCCGATCGACCGGGGCCACGCGTGCCTGTGCGTAGCCCGCCTTGATCTCGAGCCCGGCGGAAAAGGCCGGGTCGGCTGCGGTCGTTTCGATGATGGTGTAGGAGAACGGCCCGATCCCGCCTGCGGCTTGCGCTTCGGTGTCGTAACCCAGTTCGATCAGCGCATCGCCGAGCAGATTGTCGGGGCGGAAGGCACCGAATGCCAGCGGGTAATCGCCGGTGGTACGGATATCGAACTCGCGGCGACGCGACAGGCGGTCGGTATCGGTATAGGCGCCGCCCACCGTCACGCCGAGCCAGTTGGCCAACTGGTAGCTGACGTCCACGCCGCCGTAATAGAGGTCTTCGGTCAGGTCGGAGAAGGCGACCGTGGTCCGGCCCCGCTGCCCGCCGTTCTGCAGGTTGAGGTAGATGTCGTCGAACCCGCCGGTCGGATTGAGATCGCGCGAATAGATGAATTCCCATTCGTTCGGGGCTTCGCGCTGCGTCTGCGCATAACCGCCGCGCAGGTCGATCGACAAATCGCCGAATTCGAGCTCGCCGACAAACTGCGTGTCGATCAGCTCGCGCTCGTACCAGCCGGTGTTCTGGAACAGATCGTCATCGTCGTCGGTGAGATCGGAAATCTGCGCCAGCGATGCGCGCTTGAGCGAATCACGGATGTAGAGGTTGGTGAGGCGGAAGCGGTGCTCGCCCACTTCGAGCCCGAAGCCGAGCATGGCATTGGCCAGGATCCGCTGGTCGGTCTGGAACTGGTTGCCCGTCTGGTCGAGGTCGAGATCGCCGTTCAGCGCGGCCTGCCGCGTGATGTAGCGATTGCGGTACTTGTTGCTCAGCGAAGCCGTCGCGATCACGCCGAAGCGGCCATCGGAAAAGACATCGACGCTGGTGCCCGCAGTGATGCCGCCCGACCAGTTGACCGGCAGTTCGTCGGTGCTTTGCAGCAGGATCAGATTGGGATCGCCCAATTCGGTCAGGATCGCCTGCTGGTCGACGCCTTCGTCGTTGATCGCCTGCCCGCTGTCGAAGAAGCTTTGCAGATTGGGGCCGGGGTCGCGGCGCCCGTCGTCGAAGCCGAACCAGTCGTAGTCCGAACCGTAATAGGTGTAGCCCGTGCCGAAGGCGGTTTCGGTATCGCCCGAAATGCCCGCGCTGATCTTGAGGAAACTTTCTTCCGGCACCGCGCGGGTGGTGAGGTTGATCACGCCGCCGCCGAATTCGCCGGGGAAGTTGGCCGAATAGGTCTTCTGCACCAGGCTCGATGCGATGACGCTGGTCGGGAAGATGTCGAGCGGGACCACGCGGCTGAGCGGCTGCGGCGAAGGCAGCGGCAGGCCGTTGAGCAGCGCGAGCGAGTAGCGATCGCCGAGGCCGCGGACATAGACGAGGCCGTTGCCCACGGTCGACAGGCCGGTGACGCGGGTCAGCGCGCCGGCGATGTCGCCTTCGCCCGTCCGCGCAATGCTGGCGCTGTCGAGCACCGAGACGACCTGCGACGAGGCGCGGGTGACGTCCTGGCGACGGCGGCCGGTGACGACGATCGCGCCGCCGGGAACCGAGATCTCGGTTTGCTCGAACTCTTCTTCCTCCGGCGTGTCGTCGATGCCCTCGGCCTGCTGCGCCATGACGGCGTCGGTCGCGGGATCTTGTTCGGCGGGAACGCCTTCGGCGCCCGTGCTCGCATCCTGGGCGAAAGCAGCGCCGGCAGGAAAGGTGAGCGCGGTGGTGAGCAGGAGCAGCGCGGTGAGCTGCTTGCCGGTCGACATGGTTCGAGACCCCCTCATGTTCAGGCCTTTAAACTTGGCTGGAGCCAGGCGATGGCTCCGGTGCGAAAAGCGAAGAAGGCCGCGGGACGCGCATCGAGCGCGCGCCCCGCTGCCTGTCGTGGCCGATTAGTAGACCGGCAGGCTCGCGCAGTCGGACACAGCGGCGTCGAACGTCACGGTGGCCGAGTTGCAGGTCCAGCCGTTCACCCAGGTGTCGTTGCCGGCATAGACGGCGCCGATGTTGGTCGGGAGCTGGAAGAACGACGAGAACCCGGTCGGGTCGAACACGGTCACGGCGTCTTCGTTCGAACCGTTGACGAAGCCCATGGTCAGCGTGTTGGTGAAGGCCGCATCATTGTCCGAACCGGCGTTGTAGCGGGTTTCGATATTGGCTGCGGTGACCCCGCCCGAGCTGTCGCGGAAGTCCACCGCACAGTCGAGCACGAACGAGTTGAACACCACCGGACCGGCTTCGTCGATCGCTGCGTTGGCAGCGCGGTTCAGCGTTTCGGTGTTGTCGATGCGCAGGCACGGGGTCGCGCCTTCATTGTCGACCAGGATCGAGTTGACGATCGTGTAGTCGGCAAAGCCGCGGATGCGGACTGCCTGGTCGCCGGTGCCGCTGTTGGCGATGAAGGTCGCGTTCGAAATTCGCGTGTTCTGGCGCGGGGTGTCTTCTTCGAGACCGTTCGACGAATCGGCTTCGATGATCGTGTCGCCAATGCCGGGGCGCTGCATCACGATCACGTTCTGCATGTCGACCTTGACGCCGGTGTCGGTGTCGAGGCCGTCGTCTTCGGCGCCGACAACGATCAGGTTGCGCAGGTTGAACTGGCCGCCGAAGAATTCGACGCCGTCATCCGAGCTGTTGTAGCTCATGATGTTGCTCAGCTGCGTGCCCGTGCCGGTGCCGCCGGTGGTCAGCGCTTGGAGCTCGCTGTCGCCCGAGAGGACGAAGCCCGAGTAGCGGATCTGCACGAAGCTCATGCTGCCCGAACTGTCGTTGACGGTCGCGCCGCCGAACAGGGCGGGCTGCGCCGCGCCTTCGACCTGGCGTTCGCAGGCGGTGGTGCCGGGGGTTGCACCCGGAGCGATGCAGTCGGTGACCGGAGCGCGGCCCGACAGGACGACGCCGCCCCACTGGCCCGACGAATTGGCGGTGTTGAGCCCCTGGACGTTGTCACGGCTGGTGAAGATGATCGGACGGGCGGCGGTGCCGTTGGCGTCGATCGTGTTGCCGCGGTTGACGTTGAGCCAGCCCGAACCGGCCGAGTACAGGATGACGCCCGGCTCGATGGTCAGTTCGACATCGGTATCCGCACCGGTATCGGCAGCGCCGCCATCGGTGCCGACATCGACGCGGCCGTCGATGCGGTAGAGCAGGCCTTCGATGTAGGGCAGGGTCGAGGAAGCGGTGAAGCGCGCGGGCAGGGTGCAGACGCGGTATTCGCCGGTCGGGCCCGAGATCGTGTTGTCGTCGGTCAGGCCGGCCGGATCCGAAATGGTCGGGCAGCCCGCTGCCGGGGTGACCAGTGCCGACGTCGGGGTCGGCGTCGGGGTCGGCGTGGGTGCCGGGGTGGGATTGTTGATGATCACGTCACCGCCGGTACCCGGCGAGACGATTTCGTCGGCGCCGCAGCTGGCGAGAGCCAGAGCGGAGCAGCCGAGGACGAGCGAACGATGGAAATTGGTCACGGGTAACGGTCCCCTCAAAAACCGGATGAATCAGAATGCGAAGTCGTTGATCGCGACTCGTCCGCTAGGGGGGCTTCGTGACAGTTTTATTCGGTTCGTGACCGTTATGTTGCAAATCCATCGCTTAGTGCGACGAACCGATGGGCTTTGCGAAAAAAAGGCCGATCGGCCCTCAGATTGCACAAATATGACAACGTTACAGTTTTATTGCAGCGATCGTAACAAGGCGGCATAAACGCTCCCACAAGATGAATAGGGAGAGCTGTCATGGCGATCATCACAAGCGTTGCATTGGCCCTGTTGGCGCAGGGACCGGTCGAAGCGGTTCCGGGCCCCCAGGCCGGCTACGATGTCGGCTACGAGGAACTGGTCGCGAACGACAATCGCGCCGCCCGCCAGGCCATTGAAAACTGCGAAGAACTGGCCGCGGCCGATCCGGCCCGCCTGATCAATCACGGAATCGCGCTCGCGCGCATGGGCGACTATGATGCGGCGCGGACCGAATTCGAAGCCGCTGCCGGCGCGCGCGACAGCGTCGAGCTGGAAACCGCTGCGGGTGACTGGGTGGATTCGCGCCGGCTCGCCCGCAAGGCGCTGGCCATGCTCGATAAGGGCGAATTCGCCCGCTATTACGCCTTGTCGCTCCGGTAGATCTACGCGAGATCGCCGCACTATTGGGCTCGTCTCCTTACCGGGAGGCGGGCCTTTTCCTGTTGGGGCATAATACTTTCCCGCGATATTCGGCTTTTTGTCACCCGCCTGTCATGTAGTATGCCCAATGGGGCCGCACGGAGGGTGCAATGATTCTGGCACGCTTGGCGCTGGTGATGGGATTGTCCTGCGCCGCGCTTACCGCTTTCGCAGCGAAAGCGGATGTTATGGAGATCGATACGGACGGCGCGCGCTGGATCACCGGCGGGGGCGCCGCGCTGGTCGCTGCCCCGGTCGAACCGGGGGTTGCCGCGCCGCTGGCCGAAGTGCCGGCCGATATCTTCGTGCCCGACATCGCCATTGCCGATCCGGGCGAGCATGCGCGCCTCGTTCCCGCCGATTACCAGGCCAAGGTGGCCGAGCTCTCCGCGCGGTTCGATCTCAGCCCGACGCTGATCGAGGCGCTGGTGTGGCAGGAAAGCCGCTGGCGCGCGAATGCGGTCTCGCCGGTGGGCGCGCGCGGCCTCGCGCAGCTGATGCCCGGTACGGCACGCGACCTCGGCGTCGACCCCGACGATCCCTTCGCCAATCTCGAAGGCGGCGCGCGTTACTTGCGCGAGCAGCTCGACCGCTTCGATGGCGACCTCGAAAAGGCGCTCGCCGCCTACAATGCCGGGCCCGGCCGCGTGATCCGCGCGGGCGGCATCCCGAGCATCCGCGAAACGCAACATTACGTGGCGGCCATCATGGGCCGTCTTTCGGACCATTCACGGGAGTAATCAATTGAGTCGCAAGTTTACCCTGCCGGCAGTTCTGGCCGCCCTGATGACCCCCAGCACCGCTTTCGCGCAGGCTGCCGACCCGGCCGGTTCGGGCCCGATCGTCGCCGCGCTCGGCTGGCTGCAGGGCACGCTGCTGGGCAATGTCGCGACCGCGGTCGCGGTGATGGCGGTGGCCGCGGTCGGCTTCATGATGCTGACCGGCCGCCTCAACTGGCGCTTCGGCGCGACCGTGATCATTGGCGTGTTCATCCTGTTCGGCGCCGCCTCGATCGTGGCCGGTATCCAGGGCGTGGCCGGTTAGGCCGAGACTCCGGGGTATGCGCTTTCGAGGTTTGAGCAAAAAAGGCCCAGCACAAGGAGGAAGGGCGTAGGAATATGAGAATCTTGCAAGACCTTCCGACGTCGGGATGGGCCTTTTTTGCCAAATCCCTTCGGGACAGCGAGATGGCTTCCATCTCGAACCAGAAGTCGCTTGGAAAGGCCGCGTGCCTTCCCTGCACGCCTTCTGGCCCGATATGTTCGCCATCTCGCTGCCTCGATAGCGCATACCCCGGAGTCTCGGCCTAATGACCGCGCTGGTCCGCCATCCCGTCCACCGTGCGCTGACGCGCCCGCAGATGTTCGCGGGGGTGACATATAACTACTTCATCATCAACGGGATGGTGACCACCGAAGCGTTCCTGATCACCGGAAGCTGGCTGGCGCTGCTGGTCTTCGCGGTGATGCACGGGATCGGCTATTTCGCCTGCCTGCGCGAGCCGCGCATCTTCGACCTGTGGATCACCCGGGTGTCGAAGTGCCCGCGGGTCAAGAATTACAAGCGCTGGGGCTGCAACTCCTATGCAACCTGAGCGGAAAGGTATCGCATGACGACGAAGTGGAAAGGGGCTGCCGCCTGGAGCGCGAAAGAAGCGCGCGCGGGCGATCGCCTGCCCTATTTGCGCATGCTCGACGAGAGCACGCTGCTGCTGCGTGACGGATCGGTGATGACCGCGATCCAGGTCCCCGGACTGCTGTTCGAGACCGAGGACAGCGAAGCGCTGAATGCGCATGCCGCCACCCGCGAGATCGTGCTGCGTTCCACGCTCGATGCGCGCTTCGTGCTGTATCATCACGTCATCCGGCGGCGCGTGTCGGTCGATCTGGAAGCCGAATTTCCCGATCCGATCAGCCGCCATATCGACGACCGCTGGCGCAAACGGCTCGGCTCGGGCCAATTGTTCGTCAACGACCAGTTTATCACGCTGATCCGGCGTCCGGCGCGCGGCAAGGCGGGACTGGTCGAGCGCGTCGCCAAGACATTCCGGCGCCAGGGCGGCGAACGGCTCGAACCCGATCCCAAGGATCTGCGCAGCCTGCGTGCCGCCTCGCAAGGGCTGGTCGCGGCACTGACCGCCTATGGCGCAACCCCGCTGGGCGATTATGTCGGACCGCAGGGCAACACCAATTCGGAAATGCTCGAACTGCTGAGCGCGCTCTACAATGGCGAGATGCGCCCGGTGCGCAAACCCGCCGACGATGTCGATATCGGCCACATGCTGCCCTATCGCCGCGTCAGCTTCGGGCTCGACGCGATCGAGATGCGCGGCTCGGGCTCGCCCGATTTCGGCGCTGTGCTCGGTCTCAAGGACTATCCCGAGGCGACCTCGCCCGGCCTGCTCGACAGCCTGCTGCGGCTGCCCTTCGAAATGGTGGTGAGCGAAAGCTATGCCCCGACCGAGCGGCAGACCGCGCGCGAGCGGATGGATCTGGCGATCCGCCGTCTCAAGAGCGCCGACGAGGAAGCCGCCGCCGAACGCGCCGACATGCTTTCCGCGCGCGATGCGCTGGGCAATGGGGCGGTCGGCTTTGGCGATCACCACCTGACCGTGATGGTCAAGGAACGCCAGCTTGGCCAGCTCGACGACGCCATGGCCGCCTGCGCCGCTGCGCTCGCCGACACCGGCGCGATTGCAGTGCGCGAGGATACCAATCTCGAACCCGCCTTCTGGGGCCAGTTCCCGGGCAATGAGGGCTACCTCGTCCGCCGCGCGCTGATCTCGAGCGCGAACATGGCGAGCTTCGGGAGCTTGCACGGCTTCGCGCTGGGGCAGGCGCAGGGCAATCACTGGGGCGAGGCGGTGGCGCTGCTGGAGACCACCAGCGCGACGCCGTTCTTCTTCAATTTCCACCACGGCGACCTCGGCAATTTCTCGGTCATCGGGCCAAGCGGCTCGGGCAAGACCGTGGTGATGAACTTCCTTGCCGCGCAGGCGCAGAAATTCAGCCCGCGCACGATCCTGTTCGACAAGGATCGCGGCGCGGAACTGTTCGTCCGCGGCATCGGCGGGCGCTACGACAGCATCCGCTCGGGCGAACCGACCGGGTTCAACCCGCTGTCGCTGCCCGATACGCCCGGCAACAAGGCCTTCCTGCGCGACTGGCTGGGCGCGCTGCTCAAGGCCGAAGGCCCCGAGGAGGAACAGGCGATCGCGGGCGCGGTCGATGCGGCCTATGCCAACGATGCTTCGCTGCGCCGCCTGCGGCACTTCAAGGAATTGCTGTCGGGCACGCGGCGCCCGCAACCGGGCGACCTGGCCGACCGCCTCGGCGCATGGATCGGCGAGGGCGAGCATGCCTGGCTGTTCGACAATGCCGAGGACCGGCTCGATCTGACCGCGCGCGTGCTTGGTTTCGACATGACCGCGCTGCTCGAGAACCCGCGGCTGCGCACGCCGACGATGATGTATCTGTTCCACCGGATCGAGGAACGGCTCGACGGCAAGCCGACGATGATCCTGATCGACGAGGGGTGGAAAGCGCTCGACGACGAGGTCTTCGCCGCGCGCATCCGCGACTGGCTCAAGACGCTCAGAAAGCGCAACGCGCTGGTCGGTTTCGCCACGCAAAGCGCGCGCGATGCGCTCGAAAGCCGCATTTCGACCGCATTGGTCGAGCAGACCGCGACCATGGTGTTCATGCCCAACAGCCGCGCGCGGCCCGAGGATTATTGTGACGGCTTCGGCCTGACCGAGCACGAGCTCGCGCTGATCCGCACGCTGCCCGCGCACAGCCGCTGCTTCCTCGTGCGCCAGCCCGATGCGAGCGTCGTCGTGCGCCTCGACCTGTCGGGCGCGCCCGAAGTGCTGACGCTGCTCTCGGGCCGCGAAAGCTCGGTCCGCCGGCTCGACCTGCTGCGCGAGGCGCTGGGCGATGCGCCGAGCGAGTGGTTCCCCGCGCTTACCGGCACCAAATGGCCGGGCGGGGCGAATGACGAAGGGGGGGCCGGGGTCGAAGCCCTTGGCCTCGCCGCCGAATGAGCGCGACCTGCGACCGCGTCGCCGCCGATGTCGGCAATGGCGTCGCCGCCGCGCTGCGCGGGGTGGACTGTATCGCGGGCGAGGCCAGTGCGGCCGCATTCGGCCGGCTGTTCGCACCCGGCGGTTCGCTCGGCACGGTGCTGACGCTCGTCCTGACGCTGTTCATTGCGCTGTTCGCTTTTGCGCTGCTGACCGGGCGGACCAATATCGGCGTGCGCAGCCTCGTCCCGCGGATGATGACGCTGGGCCTCGTGCTGACCTTCGCCACCAGCTGGATCGCCTATCAAAGCGTGGTCTGGAACCTCGCTGTCGCTACCCCTGATTACCTTGCGGGCGTGCTGACGGGGGCGCAGGGTTCGGCGACCGATACTTTCGCGCAGAAGATCGACGTGGTCTTCCTCGCCATCCAGGAAGCCAGCGCCGGGGCACAGGACATTTCCACCTTCTCGCCCGAAGGCATGATGTGGTTCGGCGCGCTCCTGTTCATGCTCGGCACCGTCGGCCTGCTGGTTACCACCAAGATTGCGCTCGGCGTGCTGATCGCGCTTGGTCCGCTGTTCGTCGTGCTGGCGCTGTTCAATGGCACGCGCGGCCTGTTCACCGGCTGGGTCAAGGGATTGACCCTATGCGCGCTGGCGCCGCTGTTCGCGGTGCTCGGCGGCAGCGTGATGCTCGAACTCGCCGTGCCGATCCTCGGCGCGCTGACCGCTGCCCCGGGCCAGATCGACCCGCAGGCGGCCATGGCCTTCTTCATGATCGGCGCGGTGCATGTCGCGCTGATGGTGCTCGTGCTCAAAGTGGCGGGAGCCATGGTGGCCGGATGGTCGGTGTTCGGGCTGGTGCCCGACCGGGAGGAGAAGTCCTCTTCCGCGCCGGCCCCCCAGCAAGTGGTCGCCGCCCCCGCGCTCGCGCAGGCACAGGCGGCCAACCAGGCCAGTTCGCAGGCGCGCCGGATCGACGTCTCGGCAGTCCCGACCGCCTATGCCGCCAACGATGGCGGCGGCGCGGGCGGCAGCGGCGGATCGCGCACGGTCAAGGTGTACGCCACCTCGTCCGCTTCCACCCAGCAATCATCCGCCAGCAAGGCCCGCGTCCGCGGTTCCGGCATCGGCAGCCGGTTCAAGTCCGCGGCGCCCAAGGCGCTCGACCGTTCCATGGAGAAACACGCATGACCCGCGCGCTCATTCCCGCGCTCGCTCTCGCGCTGCTGGCCGTACCGGCTAGCGCGCAGGATTCGCGCCTCGTTGAGGTGCTGTATGACGAAACCAAGGTGGTCCGGATCGACGGCCGCGTTGCAGTGCAGGCGAGCATCATGTTCGGCGATGACGAGGTGATCGAGAACGTCGCCATCGGCGACAGCGCGACCTGGCAGGTCACGCCCAACAAGCGCGCCAACATCCTGTTCGTCAAACCGCTCGAACCGCGCGCCGCGACCAATCTCACGGTCGTCACCAGCAAACGCACCTATCTGTTCGACCTCGTCGCCAGCCCGGGTGCCAAGCCGCTCTACCTGATGCGCTTCGCCTATCCCGACGAACCTGCGGAAGAGCCGGTGCAGATGGCGCCCAATGCGGTGGAGCGGCAGGCCGCGCGCGATCCCTATGCGGTCGTCGATCCGGCAGACCTCAACTTCGCGTGGAATGCCTCGGGCGATCCCGAACTGCTGCCCGAGAATACCTATGACGATGGCACCGCGACCTTCCTAACCTGGCCCAGCGGCAAGGATGTGCCCGCGATCCTCGTGACCAATAGCCAGGGCATCGAAGGCCCGGTCAATTTCACCGTTCGCGGGGATACGATCGTCGTCGACGGCGTGCCGCGCACGATCGTCCTGCGGTCGGGCGAGGACAGCGCCCAATTGATCAACACCGGGCCCGAACGGCCCGCTGCCAGTGCGAGCAGCAGTCCCGCTCTCGCCTCGAAGGGGAGGTAACCGATGCGTCTTGCCATGCGACTGCCCGAGAAGAAGCCGGGCGACAACGGGATCGCCAACGATTTCGACCCGCGCGACGGCGCGGATGCGGAAGTCATCGACCTCGCCCAGCGCAATGCCTTCCCTGCCGTGGCGCGCCCCGCGGGCAAGTCCGACGCACTCGGCCTCGTCGCGGGGATTGCGATTGTCGCAGGTCTTGGCCTGGTCACCTTGTGGAGCATGAACTCCGCCCGCGTCGCCCCTCCCGAAGGGATCGGCGGCCAGCAGGCACCGGTCGAAGCCGCCCCGGTGGTGCCCCCCGCAGCGGTAACGCCGCCCCCGGCGCAACTCGCGGCGCAGACGCCGCGGCCCGATCCCGCCCCGCAGCCGGTTCTCGCAGCGCAGCCGCAGCCCGGGCTTGCCGCCAACCCCTATGCCAATCCGACCGTCGTCTACGATGCGGGTAGCGCGCCCGCGACACTGGCGCTGGGCGAAGCGAGCGCCGCCGGCGAGGCCGCGGGCTCGACGGGCAATGCCGCGAGCGATTTCGCCAGCCGCATCGGCGGTGTCGGCGGCTCGCCCGCGCAGGCCAAGGCAATGGTCAATCCCGCGACCACGGTCACCCAGGGCACGCTGATCCCCGCGATCCTCGAAACCGCGATCGACACCAATGTGCCGGGCTATGTCCGCGCGGTGGTGAGTCAGGACGTGCGCAGCTTCGACGGCACCAGGGTGCTGGTCCCGCGGTCCTCGCGGCTGATCGGCCAGTACCAGTCGGGCCTGCAGAACGGCCAGAAGCGCGCCTATGTCATCTGGACGCGGCTGATCCGGCCCGATGGCGCCTCGGTCAATCTCGCATCGCCCGCGATCGGCTTCGATGGCACCACCGGGCTTGCGGGCAAGGTCTCGGGCGACGGTTTCTTCAAGCGTTTCGGTTCGGCCATGCTGCTGTCGGTCGTCGGCGGCGTCGGCTCGCTCGCCACGGGCGGTGCGGCCGGCGTGCTGATCGGCGGGGCCAGTTCCTCGGCTGCGGCCACTGCGGCGCAGCAGGATGGCCAGCGCGGCCCGACGGTACGGGTGCGGCAGGGGGAACCGATCCGGATCTTCACCGCGCGCGATCTGGACTTCACCTCGGTCAGCTGAGCCCATCCTGTCGTGAGCGCCGATATCCACCCCTTCAACCCGGACGACAATCCGGAAGCCCACGCGCCGGGCGTGGACCTGCATGGCGAACGCAGCGTCTATCTCGACGCCTATCTCGCGCCGTTTCGCGAATGGCTCGAGCGCGACACGGTGACCGAAATCCTCGTCAACCAGCCGGGCGAGGTGTGGGTCGAGGATGCAGCGGCTGGCGGGATGCAGAAGATCATCCGCCCCGACATCGACGATCGGTTGATCCAGCGGTTGGCCGAGCAGGTCGCGCGGGTCAGCCACCAGGGGATCAATCGCGAACATCCGCTGCTTGGCGCGACGCTGCCCGGCGGCGCGCGCGTGCAGTTCTGCGGCCCGCCCGCGGCGCGCAAGCACTGGGCCATGGCGATCCGCCGCCACCGCCGTCTCGACCTGCCGCTCGACGCCTATGACACCGGCCCGCTGGCCCCGGCGGAGCAGGGCGCCATGCCCGATGCGCAGGCAGAGCCGGTGGCCTTCCTGCGCGAGGCAATCCGCCAGCGCCGCACGATCCTCGTGTCGGGCGGCACCAGCACCGGCAAGACCACGTTCCTCAACGCCATGCTCGGCGAAATCCCGCGCCACGAACGCGTCGTGCTGGTCGAGGACACGCCCGAGCTCAGGTTGCCCGGCGAAAACGGCGTCGGCCTGGTCGCGGTGAAGGGCGAACTGGGCGAAGCCAAGGTGACTGCCAACGAATTGCTGCAGGCCGCGCTGCGCCTGCGGCCCGACCGGATCGTGCTGGGCGAATTGCGCGGTGCGGAAAGCGTCAGCTTCCTGCGCGCGATCAACACCGGCCACCCGGGCAGTTTCTCGACCATCCATGCCAATTCGCTGCGCGGGGCGCTCGAACAGCTTTCGCTGATGGTGATGCAGACGGGAATCGGTCTCACCCGGACCGATACCATCGCCTATGCCGCTAGCGTGATCGACGTGCTCGTCCAGCTTGGACGCGACGGATCGGGCAAGCGCGGGATCGTGCAGATCGCCGAAAGCCACACGCTGGTCTGAGTGCGGTAAATCCGCGCCCGCTGAAGAAACGTGACCATGCCGTAGCGTCAGCTGCGCATCGGAATGCGCTTTCCGCATAACACTTGCCAAAATTCGCCCCTGTTTTGCGCAATAATAATGCGCCGGCGCTTGCGTGCATACGAATGTGTGATAGCAATAGCCCCGTAGGCCGCAAAGACGGCCACATCGAGAGGAGAGGGTTAATGAGGGTACGGGCTTCCCTGCTCGCGGGTATTTGCGCGAGCGCTATTTCGTTTCCGGCGTTCGCGCAGGATGCAACCGGCGATGATCTCGAAGATCCGCGGTTCAGCACCAATGTCATCATCGTTACCGCGCAGCGCCAGAACCAGTCGCTGCAGGAAGTGCCGATCGCGGTCAGCGCCTTCGATGCTGCTGCGCTCGAGGCACAGCAGATCGAGAACGCCAGCGATCTCCAGCTGACGCTGCCCAATGTCTCCTTCACCAAGAGCAATTTCACCAGCTCCAGCTTTACCATCCGCGGAATCGGCGATCTGTGCGTCGGCGTGACCTGCGACAGCGCCACCGCGATTCATACCAATGGCTCGCCACTGTTCGGAACGCGCCTGTTCGAAACCGAGTATTTCGATCTCGAACGGGTCGAGGTGCTGCGCGGCCCACAAGGTACGCTGTTCGGGCGCAACGCGACGTCTGGTGTGGTCAACGTCGTGACTGCCAAGCCTGAACTCGGGACCTTCGCGGCGGCGGCCGAATTCGAATACGGCAATTACAAGAGCATCAAGACGAAGGGCATGATCAACGTGCCCTTAGGCGATACGCTAGCCTTTCGCGCGGCAGGCTTTTATCTCAATCGCGACGGATATACGACCAACCTTTACGACGGCAACGATATCGACGGGCGCGATATGTACGCGGTGCGTGGTTCGCTGCGCTTCGAGCCGACCGCGAGTACCACGCTCGATCTGATGGCGTTCTATTTCCGGGAGAATGACGACCGGCTGCGTATTCAGAAGCAGACCTGTCAGCGCGATCCCACCGGTGTGCTGGGGTGCCTCAACAACCGGCGAGATTTCGACAGTACCAACGCGAACTCGACGCTTGCGAGTGTCCTTACATCGCAGGAGCTGTTTCGTATCCAGGGAATCCCCGATGTGCTGGCGCTCGGCAGTGTCTACGGCCCGGACGGCTACGCGAACTTCGACGAGCCGAACGATGTTCGCACGGTGAACACGGCGTTCACGCCCGAATATTTTGCCGACGAATTGCAGTTGCAGGCCCATCTCGACCAAGGATTTGGCGCGATGAACCTGTCGCTGACCGGGATATATCAGGAAACGACAGTGGATTCGCGGCAGGACTACAACCTCGGCGTCCTCGACCGCAGCGGATATGCCGGCGCTCTCAATACGCTGGCCTTCTTCGCGGCGAACGGACTGCCGACGGGCGTAGCCTCGCCAGCCTTCATCCCTGGGTCGAATGCCTATTTCGCCCCGATCGCCGATGCACTCATTCCTGATGGACCCGCCGGCGTATTGTGTACCTCCGATAATGACGACGGCAATCTCGGTGCGTTCGAAGGTAACTCGCTATGCGCAGATGTGCCCCTCGCCTTCGACCGGTCGGTCCAGTACCAGACCGCATGGTCAGGCGAGGCAATCTTGAGCAGCGATTTCGACGGACCGTTCAACTTCCTTGTCGGTGGTATCTATGCCGAAACCGAAGTCAGCGAGAACAGCTACTACGTCAACGGTTTCGGTCTCGACTATGCAACCGCAATCCTCGGCACGTTCTCGGCCTTCGGGGCAGGGGCACCGCCGTCCTATCTCGCCACGTCGATGTATCGGAATAACACGACCGACTTTAAATTGGAGAGCTTCGGCATCTTCGGTGAAGTCTATGTCGACATCAGTGACCGTCTGCGGTTCACCGGTGGCATACGCTATAACGACGACAGCAAGACGGTGTCCGCGCGCACCACTCTGGCGGACTTCCTCAACCCTTTCGGGAATGGCGATCCGTTTACATCGCCCTTTGTCGGTAGCTTTGATGCCGATGCTGGGATAGCGGGCAATCAACTGCTGCAGGAACGCGATGTCAGCTTCGATGCGATCACCGGTCGCGCCGTCCTCGACTACGAGATTTCACCCGACAACAAAGTCTACTTCTCCTATTCGCGCGGCTACAAGTCGGGTGGCATCAATCCGCCACTGTCGCCGATCTTCGCGGTTTCTGACAGCTTCGATTCGGAACAGATCGATGCCTTCGAAATCGGCTCGAAGAACACATTCCTGAATGGCTCGGCACAGGTTAATCTCACGGGCTTCTACTACAAGTACAAGGACCTGCAGCTCAGCCGCATCGTCGCGCGAACCTCGGTTAACGACACGATCGATGCCAATATCTGGGGTCTCGAGCTCGAGACGATCCTGCGACCGAGTTACAACTGGCTGATCAATATGAACGTCAGCTACCTCAACGCGAAGGTGGCAGGCGACCAATTCTTCAGCAATCCGCGCGATCCGGGCGGCGGCGATCCCGATGCGGTGATCATCAAGGACCTGTCAAACGGCTCGCTTTGCGCGGTGACGGGAGCGGGTGCCAATGCCTTCGTCGGTGCGGTCAATGCGGGTCTGGGCCTGCAGGCTCCTACCGCCTTCCCGGCCGACGGGGGAATTGCCTCGACCGGTGCCTTCAGCATTTGCAGTGTGCTCGACGCCCAGACCGCCAATCCGGCGTTTGCACCGCTCGGCCCGATCAGCGTGCTCAGTCCCGGGGTGGAGGTCAATTTGCGGGGCAACCGTTTGCCGCAAGCGCCCGAGTACAAGGCATCGATCGGCGTCCAGTACACCGCCGATTTCGACAATGGCATGTCGCTCGTGCCGCGGTTCGACCTCGCCTATACGGGGGAGCAGTTCGGCAATGTGTTCAATGGCAATGTCAACCGGATCGAGCCGTTCGTCCAGGCGAACGCCTCGATCCAGCTCAACGGCGCCGATAACCGGTGGTTCGTCCGCGGCTTTGTCCAGAATATCTTCGACAGCAATTCGGTGACGGGCCTTTACGTGACCGATGCCAGCTCGGGCAACTTCACCAATATCTTCACGCTCGACCCGCGCCGCTACGGCATCGCGGTGGGCGCGAAGTTCTAGAACCGACAAGCTCCATGGGGGAGGGAGGGGCGGCCTGCGGGTCGCCCCTTTTCACATGGCTCAGCGCCCGGCGGAGGCGAAGGGCGAGAAATCGGTCTCGGTATCGAACACCTCGACCTGTTCGGCACGCTTGAGCGCTCCGACAGCGGCATAGGTCACCGGGGTCAGCAAGGCTTCCCACAGCGTCTTGATCGCCCATTGCGACAACACGACCTGCCACAAGAGCTCGACCGGCCACCCGGCCAGGCCCCAGAAGGCCAGCGGGTAGAAGATCAGGCTGTCGAGCCCCTGGCCGACCACGGTCGACCCGATCGTGCGCATCCACAGATGCCGCCCCCGGCTCCACACCTTCATCTTGGCGAGGACATAGCTGTTGGCGAATTCGCCCACCCAGAAGGCGACCATCGACGCCAGCACGATGCGCCACGAATTGCCGAATACGAACTCATAGGCTTCCTGTCCGGGCCAGCCCGCCGCGGGCGGCAATTGCACCACCACCCAGGCCATGAAGGCCATGAACAACAGCGCGGCAAAGCCGGTCCAGATCACCCGCCGCGCGCGGGCATAGCCATAGACCTCGGTCAGGATGTCGCCGATGATGTAGCTGACGGGGAAGAACAGGACGCCTGCGCCAAACGACCATTCGCCGATCAGCGGCAGCGTGACAAAGCTCGGCTTGGACGCGCCGATCAGGTTCGACAGCAGCAGGATGGTGACGAAGGCCGCCATCACCAAATCGTAATAGCGGAACTGCGGTGCGGGCTGGCTCGGCGGGGCGTTTTCCATCACAAACACGGATAGTGCCGATTGGCCAGCCGCGAAAGGCGCGTTATGGCACCCCCCGAGCGCGCCCGTAGTTCAACTGGATAGAGCACGAGCCTTCTAAGCTTGGAGTTGCAGGTTCGAGTCCTGCCGGGCGCGCCAATTTACCCTTGCGACAGCAATGCGCCCTAATCCCGGTCGTTCAGGGTCACCTTCGGCTTTCCTATTGGCTGTCGGCCGCGCGGCCGATCCGATAGGATCCGGATCGCGCCGAGAGCAGTCTACCCTTCCAGCTCAGTCTGATGATTTTCTGATCGAACAATTGATCGACCGCTTCACGGACAAGCGGCATGGCCAAACGCCAGTCTGCCGCATCGTTGCAAGTGATCTTACGCGCCACTTCGCTAGGACATATCGTTGTTTCCGGCGCGCGTTCGGCAAGCAGGGTCAGTACTGCGGCGTTGGCGACGCCGACCGTCACTTGCGTTTTCGGCCTGAGGTCATGAGATCGGGCTTCGGCGGCGGCTTCCAGTCTGGCGGAGGAATCGGCCGCTGCCGGCTCGATCCGAGCCCCATGGCGCCAGGCTTCTGGCGGACGAGTCCCGACGTGTCGGCCTCGGCGGCCTCTGCAGCATCTGATCCGCCGCGTATAAGATTGATGCGGTCACGAATTCGCCGCGCCTCCTCGAAATCGAGCGCGTGCGCCGCCGCTTCCATATCGCGTTGAAGATCCTCGATAGTCTTGGTCATTGCCATTCAACGCACGAATGGGACTTCCGGTACCATTGCGCCCCGGTTCCGGTAACTGAGATGCCGCAGATGACCGCCTTGGCGGGACATCGATGGCATTCACGCGGGACCGAGGGGATCACCCGAACCGGAATGGCGAATTCAGGAGCGGTCATTGCCCTGCGCAATGCGCCATTTCACCGCCGGAGGGTTCGTTCGCTCGAATGCTCGATGACGAACCCCCTGCAAACGAAGAGGGAGGGGCAAGCCCCTCCCTCCGCAATCAGAAGCGCATGCCCAGACCGACAACGATCTGGTGGCGATTGATGTCGCCATATTCGAAAATTTCCTCGATGTCGGCGGTTTCGCCGTCGATCTCGACTTCGCCGTCACCGTACATCGAAAGGCGGTATTCGATTTTCGCGAATGCCTTGTCCGAGAAGGCGTATTCCGAGCCCAAGCCCAAACGCAGGCCATCGAAGGTAGCGTTCTGGCTCACCAAGAAGCTCTCGGTATCGACAGTGCCGCCGAGCGACAGCTTGGTGCGGGCATTGGTGTAACCGGCTTTGACATAGACGAGCGACCGTTCGCTGAGCTGACCGCCAAGACGAACCCCGGCATACAGATCGCGCCCGGTATCGAAGCTGGCCGTAATATCCACGTTGCTACCGTCCACAGTGCCGACAAAGCTCTCGCTTTCTCCAGCCGTGGAATCGGCATATTCGACTTCGACACCCAGCAGCGTGCCTCCGAACGAGAAATCGTAACCGGCCGCGACGCCGTACGCGAAGCCGCCCAGATCGTCGCTGAGTTCTTCGCCGTAGACCTCTTCATCGATCGTGATCTGGACTACGTCATAACCCGCCAGTGCTTCGACATGGAAACCGTCGAAGCCGCTCGGCCCGTCTTGTGCGACAGCAGGCGAGGCAATGAGCGCAGCTGCGGTAACAAGAAGTGTGGTGATTTTCTTCATGTGATGATTTTTCCTTACAACCCAGTCGTTAGACAGGCCGCGGATAGGTTGATGCATCTTAAGGGAAATATAATTTTCGCGCGCGGCGTTGGATTTGCGCGAAATGTTGCCGGATCGCAGCATTTTCTGCTGCGTAACAAGTAATGATCCGAAAATCGGTGCCGGCCGGATTATAATTACGGCGCCGTCGTGCCTAAACGGAATAAAACGGTGCGTGTGCGCCGGATTGTTGCCGGGGAACGGGTCTGGCGCGGACCGCCTGGTCCTGGCGATCTGGTATTACCCGTGTTCCGCGGACGAATGTAGCCGGAGGCGAGACTGATATCCTGTCCTCGGGCCACACCCTATCCTCGGCCCGAGTGACCAAGACAGAGAGAGCGGAAGGATTGCGCGTCAGCCGCTGACGCTATCCCCGCGCAACCTTGTCCATCGGTTCGGCGGTGACGGGATAGCCGAACTCTTCGCCGATGTTCAGCCAGGACGTGCCGTCCTTTTCGCCGATGAAGGGGGTGATCGTGCGCACCGGGATAGCCTGGGCCTGCGCTGAGGCTTCGGCGAAGCTGCCGAACAGTGCGAGCCGTTCGAGATTGCGGCGGGTGGGGAAGATTACCTTGATTTCGCCGCGCTCGGCGGCATCGAGCGCGCCCTGCGCACTGGTCCAGAACAGATGCGTGTTTTCCGACAGATCGGCCTCGATCTCGACCGCGCCGGTACCGAGGTCGGCAAGGTAGAAACGGGTGTCGAAGACGCGCGGGATGCGCTCGTTCTTGGGGAACCACCGCGCGAAGGGGACCAGTTGGTCGAGATCGAGCTCCCAGCCGAAATGGTCGAGGACCGGCGCGAGTTCGCCGGTTTCCTGCAAGAAGTTGCGGGCAGCACGCGCTTTTGCCGCATCGATTTCGCCGGTCAGGCCGATCACCAGCCCGGTTTCCTCGAGCGTTTCGCGCACCACCGCGACCTGGTGCGCAGCCTCGTCGGGGTCGAGCGGGCCGCCCATGCTGGCGCCGAGATCGAAATCGGCCGGGTCGACGCGGCCGCCCGGGAACACCGCCATGCCGCCGGCAAAGACCATCTCGCGCGAACGGATGGTCATCAGGATCTCCGGAGGGCCACCCTGCGGCGCATTGCGGAAGATGACGACGGTTGCGGCGGGGATACCATTGGCCCCGGTATCGGTGTGCTCGCTCATGTGCATGTTGTGACGGGGGCCGCGCTGCTTGCCAAGCGCAAAGGTAAACGGGGGCTGTCGGGGAACTTTACACTAAGCGACGCGACTAAAAACGCGTTTACCATCTGGAGGCGCGGAAACTCGTGATCATGCCTGTTTGGCACGGGGCATGCATATATTCACCTGTCCCGTTCAAGTCTTCACGGGGGTGCCAACCCAAGGTCTCCACGCCCGGTACCCTCAGAACGAACGAAAGGCCCGCCCGGTAGTCCCACCGGGCGGGCCTTACCCGTTCTGGAGCCGGTAATTGCGCGGCGCAGTCCCTAAAGGACGCGCCCGGCGTGCCTCAGCCTTCGGCCTTGGCCACGGCTTTCGCATCCATCATCTGCTGCAATTCGCCAGCCTCGAACATCTCCATCATGATGTCGCTGCCGCCGACGAACTCGCCCTTGACGTAAAGCTGGGGGATGGTCGGCCAGTCGGAATAGGCCTTGATGCCCTGGCGCACTTCCATGTCCTGCAACACATCGACGCTGTCATAGGCGACACCGCAATGGTCGAGGATCGCGACCGCACGGCTCGAAAAGCCGCATTGCGGAAACAGCGGGGTGCCCTTCATGAACAGGACGACGTCTTTGCCGCCGACGATGTCGGCGATGCGCTGGTTGGTATCGGACATGGGTCCGTCCTTTGTATGAATTCGAGTTGCGTAGAATCAGGTGGGGGCTTGCGTGGTCAGTTGCAAGGCGTGCAGTTCGCCGCCCATGCGCCCGCCCAGCGCGTCGTACACCAGCTTGTGCTGCTTGACCCGTGTCAGCCCGGCGAACTGCGGCGCAGTCACCTTGGCGGCCCAATGATCGTTGTCGCCGGCGAGGTCGCGCATCTCGACCTGTGCGCCGGGCAGCGCTTCCTCGATCAGCGCGACGATGTCTGCAGCGGCCATCGGCATGGGTTCAGGCCCCGTCGGACATGAACTGGCGGCGGGCCTCGACGGCGCACTCTTCCAGCTTGGTCCGGATGTCGGCTTCGCTGACATCGCATTCGGCGGCGGTGAGGTCGCCCAGCAGCTTGCGAATCACGTCTTCATCGCCCGCTTCCTCGAAATCGGCCTGGACGACCGCCTTCTTGTAGGCGTCGGTTTCTTCGTCGGTCAGACCCATCAGGCCTGCAGCCCATTCGCCGACCAGGCGGTTGCGGCGCGCGGCGATCTTGAAGGCGTTTTCCTCGTCGAAGGCGAACTTGGCTTCCTCGCCGCGTTCGCGATCCTTGAAATCGGTCATGATGGTCCTCTCGGGATGGAATGTCGGGGGCCGGAATAGGCGCGGCCCCCCCACCTCGCAAGGGCGGTTATTCCATCGTTACGACGAGCTTGCCGATCGCGCCGCGGTTTTCGAGCTTGGCGATGGCCTCATGCGCGCGTTCGATCGGATAGGTCTCGCTGACCAGCGGATTGATCTTGCCCGCTTTCCACAGGTCGAACAGCTCTTCGATATTGCGCTGGTTACGCTCGGGCTCGCGCGCGGTGAAGGCACCCCAGAACACCCCGCGGATGTCGCAGCTCTTGAGCAGGGTGAGGTTGAGCGGCATCTTGGCGATCCCGGCGGGGAAACCGATCACGAGGAAACGGCCTTCCCAGGCAATCGCGCGCAGTGCGGGTTCGGAATAATCGCCGCCGACGATATCATAGACGATATCCGCGCCATTGGGGCCGACGGCCGATTTGAAGTCGCTCGCCAGTTGCTTGGAAGTGTCCTTGTCGAACGGCGCGCGCGGATAGATGACCACTTCGTCGGCGCCGTGCTGCTTGGCGACTGCGCCCTTTTCCTCGGTCGAGACCGCGGCGACGACGCGGCAGCCATAGGCCTTCGCCAGTTCGACCGCCGACAGGCCGACACCGCCCGCGGCGCCCAGCACGAGGACGGTTTCGCCCTCCTTGATGTCGCCGCGATCCTTCAGGCCGTGGATCGTGGTGCCATAGGTCATCAACAGCGCGCTGGCTTTCACCAGGTCGATCCCCTCGGGCACTTTGAACAGGCGTTCGGCTGCCACCGCGACCTTTTCCTGCAGCCCGCCATTGCCGACGCCGCACATCACGCGGTCACCGACGGCAAAGCCCTCGACGCCTTCGCCCAGTGCCTCGATCGTGCCCGAAATCTCGCCGCCGGGCGCGAACGGGCGGGGCGGCTTGAACTGGTACATGTCGCGGATGATCAGCGTGTCGGGGAAATTGATCGCGCAGGCGGCAACCTCGACCAGCACCTCGCCCTTGCCGGCGGTGGGTTCGGCGATATCCTCGACGACGAGGGTTTCGGGTCCGCCGACTTCCTTCGAAAGGACTGCTTTCACGCTGCATCTCTCCTATGCGGTTTATCGAGCCAGGGCATGGCGCCCTCGCGTATCTGTTCGTGTCTGGTGATTTCGTCGGCGCTGCCGAGCGTCAGCCCGATCTCGTCGAGCCCTTCAAGCAGGCAGCGCTTGCGGAATGGGTCGATCTCGAAAGTGAACCGGTCTTGGAATTCGGTGGTGACGACCTGGTTTTCCAGATCGATGGTGATCGGATGGTCCTGCGCGACCTCGAGCAACCGGTCGACCTGGTCCTGCGGCAATTCGACCGCGAGGATGCCGTTCTTGAAGGCATTGCCCGCGAAAATGTCCGAGAAACTGGGGGCGATCACCGCATCGAGCCCCATGTCGAGCATCGCCCATGCGGCATGTTCGCGGCTCGATCCGCAGCCGAAATTGTCGCCCGCGATGAGGATCGGCGCCTGCGCGAAATCCTCGACATCGAAGGGGTTGCCGGGGGCCGCGCGGATGGTTTCGAACGCGCCCTGGCCAAGCCCCTCGCGGCTGACCGTCTTGAGCCAGTGCGCGGGGATGATGACGTCGGTATCGACATTCTTAAGGCCGAGCGGGATGGCCCGACCTTCGATGGTGGAAACGGCTCTCATCAGTTTGCGCTGTCCGGAAAGGCGGGCAGGCGTTCGACATGCCGCGGTTCGTGCTGCACCACGACGGTGGCGTCGAGACTGTCGGCCATCTGGTTGAAACGATGGAACGAAGCCAGCGTATCGGCGCGGTCGGTGTTGAAGGTGGGGACACCCTCGTTCTCGATCTGCTCCTCGAAATGATAGAGATCGCCGGTCAGCATGTAAGTGCCCATTCGCGGCAGCTCCACCACCAGTGCCTTGTGGCCCGGCGTATGCCCATGCGTCGCGATCATCCGGACCGTTCCGTCACCGAACACGTCGTGATCGGCTGCGATCCGCGTGACCTTGCCACTTGCATCAGCACCGAACCACGGGGCGAGCTGGGCGATCGTTTCCTCGCGCCCGTTCGCGATTACCGCCTCCGCGTCGCCCGCACCGATCAGCAGTTCGGCATGGGGGAAGTCGGCTGCCTGGCCGATATGGTCGTTGTGATAGTGGCTGATCCCGACCATCGCGATATCGGCGGGGGCGAGGCCGAGGTCGCCGAGCTGTTCGACGATCGTCCGCTCGACGCTCGAGGTGAATACGCCGCGCGTTTCGCTCGTGCCCTTAAGCGCACCGGAAAGGCCCGTATCCCACAAAAGGTAGCGGGTGCCATTGCGGATCACGTAGCAACTGTCGGTCAGTCGGCGGGGCTGGCCGTCGTAGAGATGCGTGTCGGAGAACGGCCCGGTGTCGCTCAATTCGAGCGTCCCGCAATCGAGCCGCCACATTTCGATATCCGCTGCTTCCTGCGCGGATACCGCGACCGGCATGGCGAGCACCGCGGCAAGCGCGGCCAGCAATCCTGATTTCGGCGACATGTCTCTCTCCCCTGTGACGCGCGACCTCAATCGGTTTCGGGATTTTCTCCCGAAGGAATCGGACCGGGCTGTTGCGGCCCGCGCTTCCTCTCCTTGCGCTTGTTCGCATACAGCAGCGCGGCGGCGACGGCGGCGGAGCCGATAGCCCCGGCGATGGCGGCTTTTCCGGAAAGCTTCTTGGTCATCGTTTCTCAATGGTCAGCCGTCGGCTGCTTGGCAAGGGGTGAGCTTGCGGACATCGGCGAGCCGCCCGGTAACGGCGGCGGCGGCAGCCATCGCGGGGCTGACCAGATGCGTGCGCGACCCCGGGCCCTGCCGGCCGACGAAATTACGGTTGCTGGTCGAGGCGCAGCGTTCGCCCGGCGGGACCTTGTCGGGGTTCATCGCCAGGCAGGCGGAACATCCCGGTTCGCGCCATTCGAATCCGGCATCGGTGAAGATCTTGTCGAGCCCTTCGGCCTCGGCCTGGCGCTTGACCAGCCCCGATCCCGGGACGGCGATCGCCCAGCGCACGTTGGGTGCCTTTGTGCGGCCTTCGAGCACCTTCGCCGCAGCGCGCAGATCCTCGATCCGGCTGTTGGTACAGCTGCCGATAAAGATGTTCTCGACTGCGATATCCTCGATCGGCGTACCCGGTTCGAGACCCATGTATTCGAGGCTCTTTCGCGCCGCCTCGCGTTTCGACGGATCGGCAAAACTGTCGGGCGAGGGGACGGTGCCGCCCACCGGCACGACGTCTTCGGGGCTGGTGCCCCAGCTGACCGTGGGTTCGATCGCGGCAGCGTCGATCACCAAGCTCTTGTCGAACTCGGCACCGTCATCGGTTGTCAGCGTGCGCCACCAGGCGACCGCACGGTCCCAGGCTTCGCCTTCCGGCGCGTAGGGGCGGCCGCGCAGGTAATCGAACACGGTGTCGTCGGGCGCGATCAGGCCCGCGCGCGCGCCGCCCTCGATGCTCATGTTGCACACCGTCAGGCGGCCCTCGACGCTCATTTCCTCGAACACCGCACCGCGATATTCGATCACATGACCGGTCCCGCCCGCGGTGCCGATGACGCCGATGATATGGAGGATCAGATCCTTGGGCGTGACGCCCGGTCCGAGCCGCCCCTCGACGCGAATTTCCATCGCTTTGGAACGGCGTAACTGGAGCGTCTGTGTCGCGAGTACATGCTCGACCTCGCTGGTACCGATCCCGAAGGCGAGCGCGCCGACGCCGCCATGCGCCGCGGTATGGCTGTCGCCGCATACGATGGTGGCGCCCGGCAGCGAGAAGCCCTGTTCGGGGCCGACCACATGGACGATCCCCTGTGCAGGCGCGATGGCATCGATATAGTCGATCCCGAAGGACGGGGCATTGCGTTCCAGCGCTGCCAGCTGCGCGGCGCTTTGCGCATCCTCGATCGGGATGCGCGATCCATCGGCGGCCACACGCGGCGATGTGGGCAGGTTGTGATCGGGGACCGCCAGCGTCAGGTCGGGGCGGCGCACCGTCCGGCCCGCCAGTCGCAGCGCCTCGAACGCCTGCGGGCTGGTGACCTCATGCACGAGGTGCCGGTCGATATAGATCAGGCAGGTGCCGTCCTCACGCCGTTCGACAACGTGCTGGTCCCAGATCTTCTCGTAGAGTGTGCGCGGTTTGCTGGCCATCGCGGCGGAATGTGCGGCAGGAATGGCGATGGCGCAAAATGGCAAAACAAGAGTCTTCCAAACTTAACCTTTTGCTGCTCTATTGACATCAATGTCAGCAAAGCCATTCACCTTTCCGATCAAGGTCCTGCCCGACGATATCGATTTCATGGGGCACGTGAACAACGCGCGCTACCTGAACTGGGTGCAGGATACCGTCCTCGCGCATTGGCAGAAACTTGCCCCGGCCGAAGAGGTGGCGAGCAAGGCGTGGGTCGCGCTCAAGCACGAGATCACCTATCGCCGCCCGGCCTTCCTCCACGATGATGTCATCGCCGAAACCGTGCTCGAAAAGATCGCTGGCGCGCGCAGCTTCTACAACACGGTGATTCGCCGCGGCGAAGACGTGCTCGCCGAAGTGCAGAGCATGTGGTGCTGCATCGACGCCAAGAGCCTGCGGCCGGCGCGGATCAGCCGCGAGGTTGCCGAGACTTTCTTCGGCCTGCCGCGCAAGCAGGAACCGCACACGGGCGAGTAAGCCGCGGCGCGGGCTTTGCCTGCCGCGGCGGAGCGCCTATATCGGTGCCATGAGTTTCCTCGTCCCCGCATTGATCGTTCTGGCGACCGTCGTCGCGATGGAATGGGTTGCCTGGGCGAGCCACAAATACATCATGCATGGCTTCGGCTGGGGGTGGCACCGCGACCACCACGAACCGCATGACAATCTGCTCGAAAAGAATGACCTCTACGCCATCGTCGGCGCGGCGATGAGCATTTCGATGTTCGCCGTCGGCAGCGAGTGGGTGATGGGCGAGGGCGCCTGGTGGCCGGGCACCTGGATCGGGCTGGGCATCCTGTTCTACGGCATCATCTACACGCTGGTGCACGATGGGCTGGTTCACCAGCGCTATTTCCGCTGGGTGCCCAAGCGCGGCTACGCCAAGCGGCTGGTTCAGGCGCACAAGCTGCATCATGCCACCATCGGCAAGGAGGGCGGGGTCAGCTTCGGCTTCGTCTTCGCGCGTGATCCGGCCAAGCTGAAAGCGGAACTCAGGCGCCAGCGCGAAGCAGGGATCGCCGTGGTTCGCGAAAGCGCCGGAGCCTGATCCGATAATCGACGCGTGCGACCTCACCGGCGACTGGGACGGCAGTTACAGCTATCCCGGCGGCGAGGCTGCCACACCTTTCCGCCTACGCATTGCCGAAAGCGGTGGCAGCTTCAGCGGGGAGCTGATCGAGCCACCGCCTACGCATTGCCGAAAGCGGTGGCAGCTTCAGCGGGGAGCTGATCGAGCCGGACCTGTTTCGTCCCATGCAGACCATCGGTGCCATGATATCGGGCCATCGCAGCGGACGCTCGGTCGATTTCACCAAGATTTATATCGACCCTCCACGCGGGTACGAAAACCCCGTTGATTACGTCGGACAGATGTCGCGGGACGGTATGACCGTCACCGGCATGTGGAGCCTCGCGGAAATGAACGGGACATTCGAAATGCAGCGCGAGGAACGCGCTACGGAAATGCAAGAGGCCGAGACCGCTGAAACGGTCCCGGCCTCCGGAATGCCATTCTAGCTGGCGAACGGTCTACTTGGCGTAATTTACATACAATCCATGGATCAGGCCGGGGATATAGCCCAGCAGCGTCAGCACCAGATTGAGCAGCGCGGTCTTGCCGAGCCCGTGCTTGGCGGCGACGCCGAGCGGGGGCAGCAGGATGGTCGCGATAAGAATGAGAATTGCCATGGGGAATGTCCTTTTGTCGTCCCTCCCGTCGTTCGGGTCATCAACGGGCCGGGACGCACGCGGTTCCGCCAGCCTATTCGTTGCGCGTGGCAATCCAGCTCCCGCAGATCACCAGCACCGCCACCGAAATCCAGTACCAGGGATGGCCCAGCGTAAACCAGGTGAACACCGCGCCGGTCGCCATCGCGCCGATCGCCATGGTCTTCGAGCGGCGGCTGATCGCGCGGCGCTCGCGCCAGTCCTTCACATGCGGGCCCCAATGCGGATGATCGAGGATCTTCTGTTCGAGTTCGGGGCTCGACCGGGCGAAGAAATAGACCGCCAGCAGGAGGAAGGGCACGGTCGGCATGATCGGCAGCGCCGCCCCCACGGCGCCAAGCCCGACAGCGAGGAAGCCGAGGCCCTTGTAGATCGGCCGCTTCAATTCAACCGGCCGCGATCCGCGCGGCATGTTCTTTCACCAGCGCAATCATGTTGGGCACGCCCTGCGTACGGTTGCTCGACAGCTGGTTCTTGAGATCGAACGGGCCAAGCGCCGCGGCGACGTCCATCTTGGCGACTTCATCCGCGGGCTTGTCCTGCACCGCAGCAATCACCAGCGCGACAATGCCCTTGGTGATCGCCGCATTGCTGTCGGCCAGGAAATGGAGCCGGTCCGCCTCGCCCGTGGGATAGACCCACACCTGCGCCGAACAGCCGCGCACCAGCGTGGCATCGGTCTTGAGCGCGGCGGGCATGGCTTCGAGCTCGCGGCCCAGTTCGATCAGCAGGCGATAGCGTTCGTCGCCTTCGAGGAAGGTATATTCTTCGGCAATGTCGGAAAGTGTGCGCATGGCGCGCCCTTAGCGGGCCGGTCGGCAGGCGTCCATCGGCCTCAGCCGGTCAGCCCTCCGGGTCGGGTGAATGCGAAATAGGCAACATAGAACCAGCCGAAAAACCCGTGGATCACCGCCCAGACGATCGACTTGTGCAGGCTCCAGCTGATCGCCACCGCGATGGCCGTGCCGAGGCCGATTCCGGCGCGCGCGGCGTCGGTCCGCACGACCGTCACAGATCCACCCCGCTGGCGATGGCCTCGAGCTTCTTGATCCGCTCCTTGAGGTCGGCCAGCTCGATCCGCGCCGCGCCGATCGACGATCCCGTCTCGCGCTCTTCGGTGCCGGTGTAGTGCCGTTCAAGCTCCTGGCGCTTGAGAGCCAGCCACCCGTACCAACCCCGCAGCAGGGCTGCCGCGACGATGGTCAGGCCGACCAGCGAAGCGCCGGCGATTATCATTGTCGGTTCGAACATTACCTCATGTCCTCCTTGAACCTTGCCGTCCTCAATCCGCCCGCTGGTCGCGCAGGGCTTCGATTTCGGCGGCAATCCTCTTGGTTTCGCTTGCGTCGAGCGAATTGCCGTCGGTGGCGATCCGCTCGAGCACCTTGATCCTCTCGCGCAGTTCCTCGACCTCGCGCTTCTCCGCAGCGGAAATCCGCTCTTCGGGCTCGGCCTGCCGCGCCTTTTCGGCGCGGCCGATCGCCTTGTAGCGGTCCCGCAAAACCCCGGCGATCGCACTGATGGCGACGATTACGACAACGGCGGTCCAGAAACTCATTGTGCCGTCTCGCGCGGGGCGACGCGGTCTTCCAGTTCATGGAGGTCGCGCAGTTCCTCGATCTGTGTCGCCAGCGTATGGTTGCCGTCGGTGGCGATCCGCTCGAGCACGCGGACGCGCTCTTCCATCTTGCTGTAATCGCCGTTCGAGAACCGCAGCTGTTCGGCCTTGGCTTCCTCCGCCCGCGCTTCCAGCTCCAGCTTGCGTTCCTCGTGCTCCTGCACGCGCTGGTTGATGAAATAGGCGAAGGGTAGAACCAGCATCACAACGGCCAGGATGAACCCGAAGATCAGGGCGAGATCGCCGTCCATCAGTTGGCCTCCGTGCCGTCGCGCAGGCGGTCGATTTCATGCGTCAGGTGATAGCCGCTGTCGGTCACGATACGTTCGACATTGCCAAGCCGGTCTTTGACCGAACCGAGTTCGGCGCGCAGTTCGGCGTTTTCCTGTGTCAGCAGCTTGACCCGTTCGACCGCCTGGTCGTTCTTGGGATAGACCGCTTTGCCCCAGCTGTTTTCAAGCGGGTAGCCGTTCTTGACGCGGATCCAGGTATTGGCGATCCAGGCCAGCGAAATGGCGATCGTGCCGCCGATCACGGTGGTTTCGGTGATGAATTCCATTATGCCTTCTCCCCACGCTTGATGTTCAGCGGCACGCCGGCATCGCTTGCAGGCTTGTCGCGCAGCGCCTCGATTTCGTCATGCAGCGAATAGCCGCGGTCGGTGACGATCTTTTCGAGCACCACCATGCGATCCTGCATGGTGTCGAGCTTGTCGTGCAGCTGGCGGTTCTCCGCCTTGAGCGCCTTGGTTTCTGCAGTGTCGCTGCGTTCGGTCTTGCCGCCCCATTCATCCTCGAGCGAATAACCGTGCTTGGCGCGGATCCAGTTGTTCAGCAGCCAGCCGCCGGTGCTCAGCGCGATGATCGCGAGCACGAATTCAGGTCCTCCCCAGTTCATAGCGCCTGTTCTCCCTGTTTGATGCCCAGCGGCACGCCGCTGCCATGTTCCTCAACGTTGCGCTGGTCGCGCAGTGCTTCGATCTGTGTGGCCACGTCGTAGCCCTTGTCGGTGACGATACGTTCGAGCACGCGGACGCGGTCTTCGAGATCATGCACCTGGCTGGCGTATTGGGCCGCCTTTTCCGCAGTTGCCTGCGCGGTGGTCTGGACGTTCATTTCAGCCAGCTTCTGCTGATGCTTGGTCCAGATCGCGACGATCGGGATCATCAGCGCGATGATCGGGATGAATACTCCGATGTTTTCCATGTGATTTCTCCCCCTCTCGCTCGCTCAGCGCAGCTGTTCGATTTCGGCGGTCAGGCGCGGATTGTTGCTGACATAGAAGGTCTCCACATCGGCCAGGCGGCGATCGACGTCCTTCATTCGCGCGCGAATTTCGCGGGCGGTGCGCTTGGGGTTCTGCCGCACGCGCTGCCAATAGGTCTGCTCTTCGCGATCGACATAGAGGTGCGCAGGCTTCTTGTTCAGCAGCAGGCCGGCGATGAAGTAGAACGGGATGGTCGAGCCGCCGGACATGAAGGTCAGGCCGAGAAAACCGAGCCGGACCCAGAAGACATTGACGCCGGTGTAATCCGCGATGCCCGAGCAGACACCCATCAGTTTCGCGTTCTGCTTGTCACGGTAAAGCGTGGTGCGGGGGCTGTTCACAGCTTGGCTCCTTTTTTCTCGGCAATCAGCTGCTCGAGTTCGCGCAGCTGCTGGTTGTCCTGCTCGCTGTCGTGAACGATGCGGCCGGGACGGAATTCGGGGTTGTCGCTGGCGACCAGGCGTTCGACCGTGTCCATCCGGTCATCGAGCCGCTTGGCGAGGTTGTAGAGTTCCTCGAGCAGCGCTTCGTCGTCGCCGGTGATCGTCGCGGAAGTCTTCCACTTGGTGATGTAGTGGAGGATGATCCACGGAAGCCCGATGAAGATCGCGGGAATGATGATAATCTCTTCCATGGGTCTCAGTCCTCCTTGCCGGCGCTGCCCTTGCCGAGCGCCTTCTTCATCTGTTCGAGTTCGTCGTCGATCGCATCGGCGCCTTCGAGCGCGGCGATCTCGTCCGACAGGCTGGGCTTGTCGGAATTGTCGGCAATGCTCAGCGCATCGGCGCGGCCTTCGGCATAATCGACCCGGCGTTCGAGCTGGTCGAACCGCGTCAGCGCATCGTCGACGCGTTCGTTGGTCATCAGGCTGCGCAGCTTGACGCGGTTTTCCGCGCTTTCGAGCCGGGCGGCAATCGCCGTCTGGCGGCTGCGCGCTTCGCGCAGGCGGTTCTGCAGCTTCTGGATGTCCTGCTCATAGGCGCGCAAGGCATCGTCGAGCACGGCGATTTCCTGCTTGAGCTGTTCGCTCATGTCGGCCGCCTTCTTCTTCTCGACGAGCGCGGCGCGGGCAAGGTCCTCGCGGTCCTTCGAGATGGCGAGCTGCGCCTTCTCGTTCCAGTCGGCCTGCAGCTTGTCGAGCTTGACCGTGTGGCGGTGCATTTCCTTCTGGTCGGCAATGGTGCGCGCGGCGCTCGCGCGGACCTCGACCAGCGTTTCCTCCATCTCGAGGATGATCATGCGGATCATCTTCTGGGGGTCGTCCGCCTTGTCCAGCATATCGTTGAAATTGGCGGCGATGATATCGCGAGTTCGGCTAAAAATGCCCATCAATGGTGCTCCACTGGAGAAAAAGTCCGATGCCTTGGGCCGTCCGCTGTCGCGGGTGGGAGTCGGCGACCGGCGGAGCCGTTCTACCTCTTCCTCGATACGCGACAAGCGCGGCTGGCGATCGGGGCGGGCCGGAGAGTCGCCGGCATTGCTGCCGCGGGGACTGTCGGGGGACCGACTCTCCGGCCCTAGGGGATCATGATCGGGAGGCAGGGTCATGCGATCTCGACCTGTTCGTAAGCGGCCAGCACCGGCGTGGGCGCCGTCACCGCGATCTGCGAGCTCAGCAGGACGAAAGTGGCCATCGCTGCCATGCTGGCGAGGGCGGCCTGTCCAAGCTGGCTGCGGAAGAAACTGCGGTTGTACATTTGGGTAACTCCCCTGGGCCGGTTGGCCGATTGCTGTTGTCCAGTATTCAGCAAGCGCTGTGCCAAACCGGAAAAACGGGAGAAATACGTCGTTTTTGAGCGTAGTGCCAAATGATGTGTTGGTTTCTGTTGCCAAGCTTTGGGGATTTTCCCTATATCTTGGTCATGGAGCGGGAAAATCAGTTTATCGGCCAGTCGGGGGCCTTCCTCGACGCGGTCGAACGGGCCAGTCGCGCGGCGCCGATGCGGCGCCCGGTACTGGTCATCGGCGAGCGCGGAACCGGCAAGGAATTGATCGCCGAGCGCCTTCATCGCCTTTCCACCCGCTGGGACGAACCGCTGGTCGTCATGAACTGTGCCGCGCTGCCCGAAACGCTGATCGAGGCCGAATTGTTCGGTCATGAAGCAGGCGCTTTCACCGGCGCTACCAGAGTGCGCGCGGGCAGGTTCGAGGAAGCCGACAAGGGCACGCTATTTCTCGACGAACTGGGTACTTTGTCGATGGGCGCGCAGGAACGGCTGCTGCGCGCGGTCGAATATGGCGAGGTCACGCGGATCGGCTCCAGTCGCCCGACACGCGTCGATGTGCGCATCGTCGCCGCGACCAATGAAGATCTGCCGGCCAAGGCGGAACGCGGCGAATTTCGCGCCGATCTGCTCGACCGGCTGACCTTCGAGGTCATCACGCTGCCGCCGCTGCGCGTACGCGAGGGCGATATCGAAGTGCTGGCAGACTATTTCGGCCGCCGGATGGCCGCCGAACTGGGCTGGGAAGGCTGGCCGGGCTTTGCCCCGCATGTTGCCGAGCAGCTCGAGAAATACGACTGGCCGGGCAATGTCCGCGAATTGCGCAATGTCGTCGAGCGTGCGATCTATCGCTGGGACGATTGGGACGCGCCGATCGGCCATGCGGTGTTCGACCCCTTCGACAGTCCGTGGAAGCCGGTGGCCCCGCCGCCGCGCGCGGACCAGGCGGCTGCGCCCCCGGCCGCGCCCGCCTCTTCGGCGCCCGATTTCGACAGCATCGACGACCTGCGCGCGGCAGTCGATGCCCACGAACGCGCCATTGTCGAGCATGCGCTGGGCAAGCATCGCTGGAACCAGCGCCAGACCGCCAAGGCGCTGGGCCTGACCTATGACCAGCTGCGGCATTGCATCAAGAAGCACGCGCTCGCCGACGATAGCTGAACCGGCGCGGTCTCTTTGCGGTCATTATGAGGAGCTAAAGGATCTGGCTAATTGTGCGGATTATGTGGGAGGCGATAGTGGGGGGGGCGGTGCGGTGCACTAGCGCGCCTGTTGTCACAGGCGGAGTAAGTACGGCTTCTCATGGCGGGCGGGGAAACTATTGCTGGGGGTTTTCGATGATGGATAGCAATCTTCTTATCAAAAGCGTGATTAAGTTCATGGCAATTTTTGGGAGTTTGTTTGTGGTGACTATGGCGTCATTCATGAATGGTGGAGTCCTCATCGCGTGGACTTCACTTCTGCTCGTGATTATTGCAATTTCAGCCGCGGGAATTGTCAGTAGCGCCAAGAGAATTAACATTTTGCCTGCACTAACTCCGCTTTTTTTAGCTTTTTTCCTGATTTATGAGTCTGTGTTCGGCCGGGATCCGGGCTTCCCTCTTGATATCATCATTTTAGCGATCTTTATCGTGTGCCTGTCGACGTATTTGATTCTGGTGCAAAGAGGTATGGAATTTCGCTGAGATCGCCGCTTCCGCACAGTTCGCGCCCGATCAAAAGCATATCGACGCCCTCCGCTCAGCAGTGGGTGCGCATGAGCGCGCGATCGTCGAATTCGCGCTCGGCAAGCACCGCTGGAACCAGCGCCAGACCGCCAAGGCGCTGGGTCTGACCTATGACCAGCTGCGGCATTGCATCAAGAAGCACGCGCTCGCCGACGATAGCTGAACCGGCGCGTCTTCGCGCTTGCTTTTCAACCGACTCCCGCTTATCTGGCTGCTCATCCCGACATTGTCGCGACACTGGAGGGGCTGGCGCCGCAAGGGGCCGGCACGAAACCCCATTGTCGCATGGGGCGCATAAGTGGAGAACGAATGGCCGATTTGGAACGCTTGACCGAAGTGATCGAACCCGAGGCACAGGCCCTTGGTTTCGAGCTCGTGCGCGTCAAGATGGTGTCCTCGGAAGCCGGTGACGGCGGCGAGGCGCTGCAGATCATGGCCGAAGATCCCGCCACCGGACAGTTGGTGATCGAACAATGCGCCGCGTTGTCGCGCCGGGTATCCGAGCGCATGGACGCGCTCGAGGAACAGGGCGAAGTGCTGGTGACCGGCGCCTATCACCTCGAAGTGTCCAGCCCCGGCATCGACCGCCCGCTGACCCGCGCGAAGGATTTCGCCAGTTGGGCCGGGCATGAAGTGAAGATTTCCATGGCCAAGGGCTATGACGGCCAGCGCAATCTGCGCGGCGAATTGAAAGGTATCGAAGGCGACACGGTTGCCGTCGAAGACCGCAAGGCGGGCGAGGTGTTCCTTCCCCGTGACCAGATACATTCGGCCAAACTCGTCCTGACCGACGAATTGATTGCCGCCACCCAGCCGCTCGACACGAGCGGTGCCGATGACATCGAAGAAGAAAAGGCAGACGACTGATGGCCAGTGCCATTTCCGCCAACAAGGCTGAACTCCTCGCGATTGCAACCTCGGTCGCCTCCGAAAAGATGATCGACAAGGCGATCGTCATCGAGGCGATGGAAGAAGCGATCCAGAAATCTGCCCGCAACCGTTATGGTGCGGAAAACGACATCCGCGCCAAGCTCGATCCGCTGACCGGCGATCTGCGCCTGTGGCGCGTTGTCGAGGTCGTCGAGGAAGTCGAGGACTACTTCAAGCAGATCGATCTCAAGGCCGCCGAAAAGCTGCAGGACGACGCCAAGGTCGGCGACTTCATCGTCGACCCGCTGCCTCCGGTCGACCTGGGACGTATCGACGCGCAGAGCGCCAAGCAGGTGATCTTCCAGAAGGTCCGCGATGCCGAGCGCGAACGCCAGTTCGAAGAATTCAAGGACCGCGCGGGCGAAGTCATCACCGGCGTGATCAAATCGGTCGAGTTCGGCCATGTGATCGTCAACCTCGGCCGCGCCGAGGGCGTGATCCGCCGCGACCAGCAGATTCCGCGCGAAGCCGCGCGTGTCGGCGAACGCGTCCGCGCGCTGATCACCAAGGTGGAACGCAACAACCGCGGCCCGCAGATCTTCCTCAGCCGCGCGCATCCCGACTTCATGAAGAAGCTGTTCGCGCAGGAAGTGCCCGAAATCTACGATGGCATCATCGAGATCAAGGCCGCCGCCCGCGACCCGGGCAGCCGTGCCAAGATCGGCGTGATCAGCCACGACAGCAGCATCGACCCGGTCGGTGCCTGCGTCGGCATGAAGGGCAGCCGCGTCCAGGCAGTCGTACAGGAACTGCAGGGCGAAAAGATCGACATCATTCCCTGGAGCGATGACGGCGCGACCTTCATCGTCAACGCGCTTCAGCCCGCCACCGTCGCCCGCGTCGTGCTCGACGAGGAAGAGGGCCGCATCGAAGTGGTCGTTCCCGACGACCAGCTGTCGCTCGCCATTGGTCGCCGCGGCCAGAACGTGCGTCTCGCCAGCCAGCTGACGGGCAACCAGATCGACATCATGACCGAGGAAGAAGCCTCGGAGAAGCGCCAGAAGGAATTCGCCGAGCGCTCGAAGATGTTCGAGGAAGAACTCGACGTCGACGAAACGCTGTCGCAGCTGCTGGTTGCGGAAGGCTTCGCCGAACTCGAGGAAGTCGCCTATGTCGAGCTCGAAGAGCTGGCCGCGATCGAAGGCTTCGACGACGACCTCGCCGAAGAACTCCAGAACCGCGCCAAGGAAGCGATCGACCGCCAGGAAGCCGCGCACCGCGAGGCGCGCCGCGAACTGGGCGTAGAGGACGATCTGGCCGAGCTGCCGCATATCAGCGAAGCCATGCTGGTCACGTTGGGCAAGGCGGGCATCAAGACGCTCGACGACCTGGCCGACCTCGCGACCGACGAACTCATCGCGCGCAAGCGCGAAGCACCGCGTCGCCGCAACAATGCTCCTGCCGATGGCCCGCCGATGCGGCGCCCTTCGGTGCGCGAGCAGGACAAGGGCGGCGTGCTGGGCGATTATGGCCTGAGCGAAGAGCAGGGCAACGAGATCATCATGGCGGCCCGCGCGCATTGGTTCGAAGACGAGGAAGCTCCGGCACCCGCCGAGACGTCCGACACGCAGGAGGCCGCCGATGCGGACTCCACCCAATGAGAGCCTGAGTTCCGACATCGCTGACACGCCGCAGGCCCGGAAAGCTTCCGAGCCCGAAAGGCGCTGCATCCTGTCGGGTGAGACGGCCCCGCGCGAAACGCTCGTGCGGCTGGTTGCCTCGCCCGCAGGGCTGGTCCTGCCCGATGCGCACGAAAAGGCCCCCGGGCGCGGTGCCTGGATCGGGGTGTCGCGTGACGAGTTTGCCGCTGCGCTTGCCGGTGGCAAGCTCAAGGGCGCCTTGTCGCGTGCGTTCAAGACCGGCGATCTCGAAGTGTCCGGGAATTTGCCTGAAATGGTCGAAAATGCGCTGACCCGCGTATTGCTCGACCGGCTGGGGCTCGAAATGCGCGTGGGAAGTCTTATCTTGGGCACCCAGCGCATCGCCGAACAGGCACGCGGCGGGGCGGTAGCCCTATTGCTGCATGCCCGCGATGCCAGCGAGGACGGGCGCAAGAAGCTCGATCAGGCATGGCGCGTCGGGCGCGATGCGGAAGGTTCGGGCGAGCGCGGTCTCGAACTGCCTCTGGACCGGAACGCTTTGTCTGTGGCATTGGGCCGCGACAATGTCGTCCATCTGGCGCTGGCCGATGAAGCTGCGGCTGCAAGGGTGATGAAACCCCTGACGCGCCTCATGCACTATTTGGGGCATGATCTGCCCGCCGCAGATGGGCGCGCCACGCCGCGCGCCGATGACGAATTGAACGAGATAAAGAAGAGAAACGAGCAAGAATGAGCGACGACGAAAAGAAACCAGCCCGCAAGCCGCTGACCCTGAAGGGTGCGCAGCCGGGCGAGGTCAAGCAGACCTTCAGCCACGGCCGCACCAACAAGGTCGCGGTCGAGGTGAAGCGCCGCCGTAAGCTCGTGAAGCCGGGTGAGACTCCGCCGCCCGCAGAGCCCGCGCCCGCGCCGCCGCCGCCCGCACCCGAGCCGACCCCGGCTCCGGCTCCGGTTGCCGAAAAGGCTGCGCCGAAGAAGAAGGCCGCGCCCGCTGACGAGACTCCGCAGGAGCGCGTCGCGCGGCTCCAGCGCGAGGCCGAGGAAGATCGCCTGCGGCAGGCCGAGGATGCGCGCAAGCGCGAGGAACAGCAGGCCCGCCAGGCTGCCGAAGACCAGAAGAAGCGCGCCGAAGACAAGCGCAAAGCCGAGGAAGAGGCTGCCCAGCAAGCGGCCACTGCGGACAAGACCGCTGCCGAAGCACCGGCGGAAGCGGCCGTAGAAGCGCCCGCCGAGGAAGCACCCGCCGCCAAGGATGCGGGCAGCACGCCGTCGCCTGCGCCGCGCCGGTTCACCCCGGTTGCGCGCCCCGAGCCCAAGAAGCCCGAGCGCAAGAAGAAGGAAGAAAAGCCTGCGCGCGGTGCCGAGCCGGTCGACAAGCGTCGTTCGGGCAAGCTGACCGTCAACAAGGCCCTCAACGAGGACGAAGGTCGCCGCGCCCGTTCGCTCGCCGCGCTCAAGCGTGCGCGCGAGAAGGAGCGCCGGATGCAGGGCGGCCCGTCGAAGCCGCGCGAAAAGCAGGTCCGCGATGTCATCGTCCCCGAGGCGATCACGGTTGGCGAACTGGCCAAGCGCATGGGCGAAAAGGGTGCCGACCTCGTCAAGGAACTCTTCAATCTCGACATGATGGTCACCGTCAACCAGACGATCGACCAGGACACTGCGGAATTGCTGGTCGACCAGTTCGGCCACAATATCGAGAAGGTTTCCGAAGCCGATGTCGACATCGCCAAGGAAGCCGATGTCGATCCGCCCGAAACGCTCAAGCCGCGTCCGGCGGTGGTCACCATCATGGGCCATGTCGACCACGGCAAGACCAGCCTGCTCGACGCCCTGCGCGGCGCGAATGTGGTCAAGGGCGAAGCCGGCGGCATCACGCAGCATATCGGCAGCTACCAGGTGCAGACGAAGGGCGGCGATGCTATCACCTTCCTCGATACGCCGGGTCACGCCGCCTTTACCGAGATGCGCCAGCGCGGTGCCAATGTCACCGATATCGTGGTGCTGGTGGTGGCCGCCGATGACGGCATCATGCCGCAGACGATCGAAGCCATCAATCACATCAAGGCCGCGGGCGTCCCGATGATCGTCGCGATCAACAAGATGGACAAGCCCGAAGCCAATCCGGACAACATCCGCACGCGCTTGCTCGAACACGAAGTGATCGTCGAGAAGATGTCGGGCGATGTGCAGGACGTGGAAATCTCCGCCAAGGAGAAAACCGGTCTCGACAAGCTGCTCGACGCGATCAGCCTGCAGGCCGAACTGCTCGAGCTGAAGGCCAATCCCGACCGCATGGCCGAGGCCACGGTCATCGAAGCGCAGCTCGACAAGGGCCGCGGGCCG
>Ga0209634_1000250_pt1 | contig 42142 bp, 74 predicted proteins | sample LinPmetageLP40_FD_184043 | JGI IMG/M metagenome (GOLD analysis project Ga0209634, IMG submission 184043) | Marine viral communities from the Pacific Ocean - LP-40 (SPAdes) (version 2) | ecosystem: Environmental > Aquatic > Marine > Oceanic | place: Pacific Ocean | collected 2010-08-26 | reverse complement strand
TCTTTATACTTTTCTTTTCTAGGAATAACTTTCGTTTTATCTGAATGCATCTGAGTAGATGCGTGTGAGGGTGTTTCTTTACGAGCTTTGACTTCTGGTTTCTTTTTACCGAATGCAAGTTCCCATCCGTCAGCATAGGCTTTATCGTTTGCGTTCCTTCTTTCAGAACCTTTGCCACCATGCCACTGTTTCATTATCTTCTCTTTCTTATTGGGTTCTGTAGAGCTCGTTTAGCGTTTAACTTCTTCTGTCTCTTTAAATCTTGATTCTTTTGATTCTTAGTATCGTTTGGTTTCTCATGATACTGTCGTTGTCTTATCTCTTGTACTATCTCTGCCTTATCACATGCTCTTTTAAATCTCCTTAATAGACTATCAAACGACTCCGTTTGTTTCGTTTTAGGATTTAATTTTGGTGTTACATTTGGCATATAATATTTCTCTTAAAAAGTGTACAGTCGCCCCAACGCTTACAGCAACCCGCTCTGTACCGATTATCCCGCTTTTGCTGATAACCTTTCCCCTACTTCGATGCCCCCATATCCACGGCCGAAGTTTGTAGTTGCATTCAAAAAACACATAATATATAACAACTACACCCTACAAAGAAATTAGCTGTCAGCTAACTTCTTAAAGTAATCCATCGCATCATCTTCATCGCCTTCGGATGTAGATTCTACTGATGAGATTACAGGTTCTTCTGCTACTGTTTCAGTATTAACTCCAGACCATGGCACTTCTTCCATGTCGTCTGCAATTGATTCAGCAGTAGAATTTGCTACAGCACCTGCAAGACCGAGAACTCTATCGAGTTTCTCTTTAAGTTCTTCATAAGACTTAAACTTACTAGGTGATATAATCTCCGATAGACTCTTTGTAGACATAGCGATATTTTCTAATCTCGCCTCATCTTCAAATAGATTCGCAGGTGAATCAAACTCTGATTTGTCATAGTTCCAGTAGCCGTCTACTTTTCTAATCTTAATCTTAAAGTTTGCACCTTCGCCTCTTAAGTCAAAAGGATTAATAGCAGACTCATCTTCGAATGCTGGAGAGATAGCCTCTTTCAACATTTCAAAAATCTTCTTACCATATCGGTACTGAAATACCTTCCCTTCATTATCAGGATTCTTGGGGTCTGAAACTACAAAGATGTTAGAAACATAATGAAGCCTACGCTTCTGTTTTCTAGCCATTTCTTTGTTGGCTTCAATTCCTGTGTTCCACAACGATGTGTTGTATTCACTTACAGGGTCTTTTTTACCAATGGTAGTCAAAGACTTTTCGATATACCAACCACCTGGACCTTGGAAACCATGGTCGAAGTAAGATACCCATGGCATCTCATCTCCTTCTGGTGTTGGCAAGAAACGAACTACTGCATAACCATTACCACTCTTATCGAGTTCAGGTTTCCAGAAAGTATCGTCTCCGTAGGTTTTTTTATCACCTTGAGCTGGTGATGCAGACTCCATGGCCTGTCTGAGCTTATCTAACGATGTTGACATTGTATTCTCCTATTGTATTCATATCGCATTATATCAAAGACTCTAGGCCTTGACCTAGAATCCACTTATCTTCAACTTTAAATCGAGATAATAGTTCATTATACACGATTAAGTCAAATCCTTCAATGGGGTTTTTAAAATAAACCTTAATTTCAGGATACTCTTTATTTATGTGTTCCATAAGGCTCACAAATTGAGATTGTTGAATATCTAGTACGCCTGAATCATGTCTGTATTCATCAGCGTATGTGTAGTGGTCTTCTCGACCATATACATTGGCAGATTCATTAAACTGTAGTGAATCATAACCAACTAGACATATGTTTTTGTATCCATGGTGTACTGCATATCCTAATGCATATATTCCACAATACATGTTCTTGAGCAGTTCATTTTTATATATAACTATGTTATCTGCATAGGCCCGATTGTATCCAATCATATAGGACCTCGTCTCTTCACCAAACTCATAAGATGTTTCTCCTTGATACACAAATGCATCATCATCTGGAAGTCTCGTTTCGATTATTGTTCCTGGTAACCCTAGTTTCATCATGTCCCACATATCTATAGGGAGTTCATTCCACTCGGCGAAACACACCTTACCTTTCTTATAGTACTCTTCTTTTACACATTCATTCTGAGGAGATACATCTTGCACAAACACCATATCTGGTGAGTGTGTTCTGTATATCATATTCATTCCCCACCACTCAGATAAAGTATTAGGGTCTATGTTTTTTCTTGACGGACCATTACCCACTAAGTATAACATGTCTAAGTTGTCTTGCATAGTTTTATAAGTTTTTGTTTATAGGTGTTGATGTTATAATTCATAAATGACTTATACTTATCAATCTTGTTTATTGTATCTGGATATATCAGTGTTTCTGATATAAGATTATTCCATTTCTTACTGAATTCAGTCACATCATCTAGTATACACATTGTCTCTAGTGATATGTTCTTACCAAGGAACTGTTTGAGTAGATAGGGGTGTTGTCCGTTTGTTACAGTCAATACCTCTTGTATCGTTTTCTTCTTTAATAGATACATCATGTCTTGTTCAAACTGATAAGATAATCTCTGTTGTCTTTTCTTCCAATCTAAGTAGAGTTTCTTAGATTCATTTTCTAGTAAATCACCAACCCACGCATCTTTCAATGATAGGTTGGCAACATAGAAGTCAAGTAGTTCACTCTTATATGTTCTCGCCAGTTTGGCAAAGTGATACTTGTCTTTTCGTTTCATGAAGGATGGTAAGTCTGCCTTGACCTTACCATTGTATTTGATGAAGTCATACGATGCTGAATTAAAATGTAATTTAATTCCTAAGTATAACTGATAACTATCAAATCCTTCACGACTCGACATTACTTATTCACTATAATCTTTTTCTTCTTAGGTACTTGTATACCTGAAAATGCGGTCATATAAGCTTCTTTTACATCTTCGTTTGTCTCACAAACAAAAACATAACTATTAATTTGCATGTATTCAGGATCCACTTTACCTGTTACTGCAACCCCTTTAGCAAAACCCATGCCACCGTTAGGCGCTTGTACTATCATGCGTGGGTTGTCTAATCTGAGTCCTGTTTCTGACTCGGCGTATTTACCAATGTACTCACCACTCATGGTAACTACACTTACTAAATCTCCTGCTTTCATATTTTTCTCCTTAATAACGGAACCCATATGGGTTCTCATATGTTAATGCTTCAGGTATATCCTTTGCATCTCTTACTAACCAGTAAAAAACTATAAAGTTTAAGCCTGGTACTATAAAACCTAACTGCCACCAACCACTATGACCTCTGTCATGTAATCTTCTTGCTGTTAAACATATACTTTGTACAAGAGTTACAAGTGTCCATAACAATACTAACACTCCACTCTCTTTCATTTCTCCCCATGGTTCTAGTATACTAAAGAATGTAAATCCTAGTACATAGTTGTCCACTAGTGCAAGTAAACCAAATACAATCATGGCATACAATGTAAACCACCAGTACTCGGGTCTATCTGACCTTCCGTTAATATCTGTCGCTCTCGTGACCAACACCGTCTTCATTGTATCAATGAAGTGTTTAATTATATTCATATTTTCCTTTATGTTGATATAAAACTTTCAAGTGAACCACGACTTGCCTTCTCTCTGTTAATCAGTTTTAGTTTCTCTGCTTCAGCAGTCAACTTCTCCTTTAACGGAATAGAAAGTAATCGTTTAGCACCTTCTGGTTCTACATTATTATTCTCGCACACTCTAAGTATTGCACTCATTATGTCCGTCTTATTACCTACAAGTAATCTTTCTACTTGTTCTGTAAACTCTTTTCTACTTATCATTAAGACCGCCAAGACTAAAGTGGTATTCTGTCATACCCTTTCTGTCACTAAACCAATCTTCATATACATCCATAGTATCGGCTTCTGTTAATATTTCAAAGATAGCCTCACTCTTAAGTTGGCCATCGTATTCGCCTTGAAGTAATTCTGTATCTTCTTCTAATGAACCTGATTCGATATACTCGTGTACTTCGTCTTCGGTTACACCACACTCGTCCAACCATCCACTATCGATGTGTTTTTCTTTTTTGACATACACGGTATGGTCTTCCGTTAGTGTCATAATTATATCACTCATAAACTTTCTCCAAATTTATTTTCTCTGAACCATAAATTAAATGCATACTTCTCGCCTTCTAATACAGGTAGACCTGCATGTTGCGATAGTATTTCTCGTTTATTGGTATCTGGTTCAACATTATACCATATAACGATTGTGCCTCTCTTTGGTTGAACATTAACTCCTAATCTATTGAATCCTGTTTCACCACCTTTCGGTACATCTCGTAAATAACCTAATACAGTTATCATTCTCTGACCCATTTGGCCCATATATAAATCATTGTATCCTTCGTCATTCTCATCAAAGGAGTCCCAATGATAATTGTATTCTTGTCCTTCTTTGTAATGTACAACCTGAAATGGTTCTGCATTCTCTAAAGGCATACGAACTGTATCTGAAATTCTATTTGCAACACCAAGTATAACATCGTTGGTGTGATGTGGCAACCAGGTATTTGAACCTGTTCGACCTTCATGTTTCATACCCTTGCCGTCTGGACTCGCAACCTTTGATGACTCTAAAGATGCAAGTGAATGTTGTAGAATGTGTTCGCATTCATATTCTGTCATAAAGTCGTGAACGATACTTATCATGTGAGTATCGTTATTAGAGATATTAATCATATGCCGTATAGATTCTTGTATTGTTCTCTTAGTTGATATAGTTCATCAACATAGTCTTGAGGTTGTGCCTCGAATATCTGGAAGGTATTCATACCTTCTACACCAACTATTGCAGTGATGTTGTCGACAGCGTGACCTGTCATCTCTTCTACCATGATTGCATATGCAGTCATTTGTATGTACCATGGTTTCGCCATGTATTCTTTTTTAATCTTAGAAGATGATTTAAAGTCTATAATAGATAACTCATTCTCCCATAGCCCTACGCAATCGACTCTACCTGCCATTCTCAATTCATTGGAGTAGAGAGGTGCCTCTAAGGCGATAGGTATAATTTCATCTAATACTGGTTGAACTGCCTTGAACATTCCTTCTTGTAGAATGTTTTCAAAGATTATTTCTTTCTTATCTTGTCTTAGATAGTCTTCTACATGTTGATGAAATTTAGTACCTCTGTTGGTTGCGGCCTTGGTAATCTTGTTCGCCTCTTCAGCGCCAACTCGTTCTCGCCACAACTTAATATGTTCTCTATTGAGAATGCCTGTGACTGTGGTGACTGATGGATACTTTATAGTACCTTCGCCGTCTGTATAGTATCTTTTACCATTCTCGTACATGGTACTAAGTTCTATACTCTCTAATTCATGCAGTTCGCATATCGGTGCTGTGTTCATAATTTACTTTCCTTTGTTTTGGAGTTTGATGTGTTTTCTAACGACCTCTCTGGTCTTAGATTCTTTGACACCCATACCATTGTATCTTTTGTCAACATCACTTCCTGGATATGCCTTACCTACATTTGATAAGACTTCTTTAAACCCACCGTCAATCTTAACTCTATCCCCTACGCCACCTGTGGTTGGGGGTGCAGTTAATATGACTTGTTTTAAGTGTGGGTTGTCTTTCTTGAATTGGTCGAGTACTTTATAGGACATGAATCGTTCTTCGATACATCCTGTCTCTGAGTTTTCGAAATCGTAACTAGGCATTTAACTGTTCCTCTACAATTTGTCTGACTTTCTTTTCACTGTACCAAAGGCCACTAAACAGTTGTTCTGTTCCGTCTTTCCATTGTACATAATATCTTTTGTAACCGTAAGGTCTTTCTGAGAAGATTCTAACTTCTCCATAATTTTCTACTAATAATCTCATAACATAAATTGTGGGACATCTCTTTTAGTCCACTTCGCAAAACTTTTCTTGTATTCTTTGTAGTATTTATGATACGCATCTATAGCGCTTTCTGCCTTGACATCATCTGGCATACACTGTGGTGGTTCTCGCCACACACCTAGTTTGCAGTTATCTGGTATGTTGTTTAGTAACTGTCTGAGTTTAGTATCTGTCATATGTGTTTTGCCGTAACGGTAAGTATACTCGTCACATAGATTGGTGAACATGTCATATGCATATTGATACTGTATTGCATTTTCACGAACCCATACAGTAGACGGATGATTGATATGAGATGCCTTGTATAAGATATCTTCTCTGTCATCAAGCATACGCCATCTCTGTAATCTACGACCATTCTTAGACAAACCATAATACGACTCGCCGTCTAACATACGATGTGCAGTAGATAACATCTGAGCGTATTCGATAATCATCTTAACTACATGTTTGTCGCAATGCAGTGTAGCGGATATATCTGGTTCTTTGTCTAAGTAAAATAAATTCATAGTGCTTTAATCTCTTCTAGGTACAGTTCAACTTTTTGCCACCCTAGATAACCTATAACATCTTGCGTGATAGGAGTATGGTAACACAACTCGTCATCACTGTCAAGTACCGCAAGTTCCCAAAGACCATCTTTTCCGCCATAAGAGAAATCATGTTTCACGACACTAGCGCCGTAACCATTTTCAAATTTATAAACATGTTGCACTCCTGTATCCATGTAATTAGTATCTATCAAATATTCTCTCATTGTTTTCTCCTTACTTGTAAAATATATGTTCGTTAATAACGACTGTTTCGTTTAGTGTTCCTGCCCAATACGGATTGACATAAACATTATGATAGTGAGTCGCACCTTCTGTAATGTCAGGATAGAAACCATCTACGACATCTCTGGCAATCAATAGACACTCATCGAATGTCTTTGTATCTAAAGGTACATCTGATTTGCCATCGCAATACCAACTGAACTGACATTGATTAATCTTAGGGACTAGTTTGCCTTGCCAGTTCTCTCTTAACTTTGCATCATAGACTACGCCACAAATATCTGCTGGGTATGAGTAATGTTGTGTTCTATTCAATACAACATTTGCTACTGCAACTTTACCAGCGAGTGGTTGATTACCTGCCTCGAAGTAAATGTTTTGTGCAAGACAATACTCTGAACCATTTTCATCTGAGGCCATAACTTGCATACTCATAGCACCACATAGAAATCCTAAAAAGGCACCTAGTGTAAAACTTATATATCTCATTTTCATATTAACACCCACTCGTTGTATGTGCATATTCTTCTGAACAATCCTTTGTACCACATACACATGTATCTAACTCTAGTTCATCTTGAAGGGGATTCATATCTTGAGCATTGGTTGTACCATACTCACAAAGATTCATGACATCATCAGCAGTCAACTTGCCACCTGTTTGGTGTGCAATCAGTATTGCACTTTCGTAATTAAGCTGCGTCATAATCGTAATTCCTTTCGCCGTTGTGATTCTGACCATTCTGATTATAGTTATCAAGAATCATGTTAAGAACATCTGGTGCATAGTAAGACTTACCACCGACATTCCACTGACACTCTTCAGTAGGAATATACCCATACTTCCAAGCATAGATGGTGACAGTATCATAGTTCCAGTCATCGTAATCTATCTCATCGATGTTTTGAGCATCGTACCACTTAGTATCAAGAACCCACTCACATGAGACTTTCTCATATGGGTCAGCATTAGTAAATGTTGGTGGCCCCAACACTTCACACAACCTCGAATAGGTTGTCGTTTTATATCCCTTTAAGGATGTACCCGCCGAACACATGTCCGGTGAAAGTACTTCATAGTCTTTTATTATCATAATTTATCTCCTATCTTAAATAATCTGGACCGTACATTCTAGATGTACCTGGTTTTACTTCGTAACCTTCGTAAAGATTACCCCTTGGTTTGTTTAGAGCAGGCGTTGCCCAACCAGCAGACTTGAGAACATCACCAACTTGGAACTTATCGTTGCCTATGTTGATGAACCCCCATACTGAACGAGGTTGGTCATCTTCTACTGTAAATATTTTAATGTATTTTTTGCCGATTGAATAATCGTGCGATAATGAATCACGAGTATGTTTCCACTGCATGTGATTCGCATGAGTTATGTCTTCACATAAATTCTCAACTAGTTCTACTAGTTCTATTGCTTTAGTTTCTGCTGTCATTACGAAATACCTCCAACGATTAGTGCGAATAAGAAGAGTGACATTCCTTGTAAGAAGTCAGTATCTAGTAGCCCGAGGTTTTTTATTTTTTTCATAATGTCTCCGTGTTTTTTCATTATATACATAGTATAACAAAAAGTGACACCTACTGTCAACCTCTACCCATTAATTAAAACCGTGCGACATACGCTTCATCGGTTTCCATCATAGAACGGTTCAATGCAACCTGTAAGTTAATCTTCTCAGCATACATATGAGCTTCCATTTTAGAATAGAATATCTTAGAACATAGTGGACGATTAGTGTGTAAACATAGTAGACGATAATAGTACTTCATTACTCCACCGTCCATGTCATAGTCATAGGGTAAAGAACGATATCAATGGGTGCATCCTTGTCTATCTTAAGTGCATCGTACTCTTCCTGTTCGATGCGTTCATGTGGTGTCAACCATGTAGCGTCTTCTAAAAACTCTTTGTCTGTCCAGTTCTCTGGTAGTTGTTTTGACATTTCTTTGTTCCTTTCTTCTCTCAGTGAGGTAGTATTATCTCAAAAAGTGACACCTACTGTCAACCCTTTAGGTCTAAATAACCTAATAAAGCTGTGCGTTCATTTTTAGTTAGAGAACTGGGACCTATGAATCTAGTATATGTTGTGCCAGCTGTGACCATCTTGTTACCTGCCGTTACGGCTGCGTTCCATAGTAAGTCATCTTTTGGGAATAGTTTGTTTGTTTCTGCAAGGGTAATCATCTCCCTGCCAATTGATACGATTTTTTGTACTGCTGGTGAATCACCGTAGTACGACATGTTTTTGCCTGCATTTAATACTTTCATTAGAACTCCTTGTTCGTTAATTAAGATACTAGTGTATCAAAAAGTGAGGTCTGGAGTAAACCCTTTTTACAAGTTTTTTTGTAGGTCGTCTAATTCTTGAATTTTTGCAGTGAGTATATCTAATCTGTTAGGCCAATAGATATAGTCCTTGTCTGAATCTTTAGCAAGATTCTCAAGTAGTGGTCTGATAAAGTTATCTAACTTGTTTATAACTTCAGTTGCTGTTGTGGTCTTTTCAACTATCTTAGTGTCAACAGATGCAAGTTCATCTGCGTCCATAGCTGTAAATCCGAAATCGTTGTATTTTACTTCTGGCATAATACTATTTAGTGAATCTCTCCATATCTTTTAATGACTGTTTATCTGATTGTACATCTCTGTAGTTTGCATGAGCTTGTATCGTTACATCTGGAATCTCATACTCTGGATAAGATGTAATCAGTTTGTAAATTAAACCTGCGACATCTTGGTGACGAACACTAGGTAAATTATCATGATTGAGTAACCCTAAATTAAGATTGGTCATCTTGTATTGTTTCTCTGAGTTGTAAGTTAGATTATTTGCAAGATGATTGAGTTGTGCTTTCTCTGAAGAATACATATATCCTTTTGATATGTTTGGTTGAGCTGCACGACTAGAAATATTAATAATGAACTTATCATTATTATACTTCCATGCCTCGTGGGCAATCATAAGAATCTCTGCCTGGTCATAGTGTGCAAGATTGATTAATACATCGCAAGGTTTGTATCCGTCAAATATCCAACAATCAGTTCCGTTCATAGTAATGTCATCGCATCTGATTGGCGCCACTTCAATCGTATCACCTTGATAAGGTGTCGATTCGAGTGTGTCTTTAATTATCTTTGCAAGACCACTAGTTCCTGTTATTGCTATTTTCATAATACTCCTTAATAATATCAAACGATGGTTTTCCAAATAGTGAACCATCTACACTACATTTGTTGCATGGGGAAACTGTTCTGTTTCCTTTCATCAATCTCTTTCTAATCTTTGTCATTGGTTTACTAAACCAAACTTCGTGTAGGGTGTCTTGTAATAGATTACCAACAACATGTTCTTTACCCCAATCGTTAGAACAGAACAATACATCTCCGTTCCAGTCTACAAACATTTTATAGAATGGGTAGTGACATGGTTTGCCTTGTAGGTCCGTAACACTTGACTCTTCTACACCAACCCAATCCATAACACCACTACGATTGTTTAGTATGAGTCCATGTTTCTCAAAGTCACCCCAATGCATTCTGAATTTGTATTTGTCAGGAAGTATATCTGCCCATAATAACAGTTCTTCAAAGACGGCCATTTGTTCTATGCCGTCATAGAGATTGATATAGATTAAATCTAGTCCTGACTTATGAAAGAGATTCTCAAGATAACCCATGGTGAGTTTATCTCCGTTAGTGTTACACTCTAAGGTCGCATCTGGCAGATGGTTTCTAAACACTGCAACAATTTCTATGAAGTTAGGGTTGAGTAAGTTCTCACCGAAACCAGAGAAAGATATCTTACCCTTAAAGTTGTTATCGCTCAGTTCTTGTGCAATTGTATTCGCACCCTTGACTGTTAGATGTAGATTCTTATTAGGATAAACTTTGGGGTCATGTCTAGGACAAAACACACATGTTCTATTACATAGTTCTGTTGTGTTAATCTCCACAGTGAGAATAGAATCTAAAGGTTGTGTACCTGTATTCTTCTCCCAATGTTTCTTTTCTTGTTCTCTACGATGTTCTAAGAAGTCGTATTGGTCGACTGCCTGTATAGGAATGTTCCTACTATCGTTCACACAAATCTACCTATTAAGTTCTGGTCTATTGTCCCAACGATAAAATTCTTTAGTCTCGTGGTCCCAATACCACCCACCGAACTGTTGCAGTTCGTATGGTGTATCTGATTCGTTATAGATATGTTGTTCTGGTGTTTTCATTATATGATACTCTGTTTGTTGTTGTATTTATTGTACTAGACAACACATCATATGTCTAGGTAGTTCTTCAGTATCATTTCTCATTTCTATTACATAGGATCCTTCTGAGAACATGTTATCAGGCACAACTATAAATTGAGCATCTTGATTGTCATCGAAACTATTAGTCTTAGGGTTGATGCCTTTACGATGTTTCTTATACACCTCACTTTCGTATGTCGGTGTTTGAGTAGTAAATGGTTCTAGTGATAATGAGAATGTTTTCTCGCCATGCTTATATACATTCACTTTGTCCCATGGTTGGTCGTGAATGTATCTAGTGCCTAGTATTGTTGAGATTTCTTGAGGCAAGTCAATACGAAGAAGACCAGTCCATGGTCGTTCTTCGTACTCTTTACATAAATCTTTCGTGTCGACTTGACAGAGGGTTAACTTAGAAGTAACCGCCGTCTTGGATATCGGGATTATCATTTTCACCTTCTTCACTTTCAGCAGATACAAATTCACCACTCTCTTGTAGAGATGAAATAAACTCGTCTACTTGTGTTAAGAAACTTGCAATCATTACTGCCTTAGTATCTTTAATATCTAATTTAAAATCTAACATAGTACCTTGTGCAAGAATGCCTGTCTTAGTCATTGCCTTAAGTTCTGACTCTGAAGGTATAGTAACTTCTTCATACTCTTCTTCTTCGACTACTGGTGCATTGTCAATTTTCTCTTGAGCGGCTGCAAGCATATCTTCTTCAGTGTCGTAAGTAGTAATAGTTTCTTTAGGTGTTTCATAACCAATATCTAAACTTGGTTCAGTAGGTCTTTGTGAATTACTAATTACAGGTGCTGAAGGAGCAGTTGGTTCTACAACTTCTCTTTCTTCTACATATACGCCATCTGCAATGGGTGTTCTTGTAGTTGTTTCTTCTTCTGTACTTTGTACATCTTCAGAAACAGTTTCTACATTTTGTTCTGCCCACTCTTTAAACGATGCTCTTGCATCATCAACTTTCTCTTGAAAGTCAGCAGAACGCTCAAGTGTTTCTCTATTAGAAATAGGTTCTAAGTCTGCCTGCATTGTTTCTGATTCACTCAACTCTGCTTCTGCCTTTGCGACTTCTTCTACCTTTGCAACTTCGTCCATGAATGATTCTGTTGTTGTACCACTTGGTGACCATTCGGGATTAGGTTCTGTCCAAGTCTCTTCTGAAGTTGATACTTCAGGTTCAGGATTCATGAATCGTGCCATTTGGAATGCACGAGACGGTGCCTTATCTACGGCAGGTGTAGGTTGAACTGGTGCAGTAGCAATGTTATCTTTATCTACTTGTACCATTGCATCAACTTGTGCCTGTTCGGTAGCAGTAAGAGGCGTTGCAGTCGTTCCTTTTTGAAGACCAACAACACCATCGTTGTTTAAGTCCATAGAAATGCCATGAGACAATAGAACTGCTTCCATATTTGAAAGTCTGTCTTCTGCTGTCTTTCTGCGTTGTCTTTCTTGTGTTTCACTATCACGAATTGCTTGAACAGCAGCTTCTTGTTTTGCGACTAGTTCGGCTTGTTCTTGTTCTGCCAAGTCTTGTAATCGTTTTTGTGCGTTTTGAATTTGAGTGTTGTACTCAATTTGTGCCTTATTGATTTCATCTCTAAGGACAACCACTGCATCTAAGTCTGCTGGTTTAATCATACCAGATTTCATCTGGTTGTCTAGCATCATTGTAATCACACCTAGAACTTGTGGATTTAATTGTGATTTAAAATTTTGAATTCTTTCTCGAATTCTATCTGACTCAGAAAGTTCTGGTACTACCATTGTTTCTGAAAATGTTGGTTCTGCCATTGTTTACTCCATGGAGTCCGACTCGACTAGAAAGTTCATACATCGGAAAGTATTAATAAACTTTCCCTTTTGTTCTATGTATAGTCTCTGCGGACAGTTATATTTATTTAAAATGCAACATCAGGAAAGGCCTTTTGACACATTTCCTTAGTTATGTTCTTGAACGGCCAAGTTTTATCTTTGACTAGTTCCATTACCTCTGCCTCTTTAGCAGGTATACTTTCCATTAACTCAATCCACATAGACTGTTTACGATTGTCTTTGATTTCATCAGTACAGAAATATTTGAATTTTCTAAATTCGAATCTTAATGATGTCGGTGTCAAATCACTATCCGGTGCATCGTTAGGTTTGTAAGGCGTTTTGCCTTCTGGTAATCTAGAAACAATTTGTTCATCAAATGCCCATTGACATACAGGTTTAACTGCACCATTGGTTTCACCAAATACTCTAAGACCATTAATTGCAAAGTCTTCATTATCTTGTGCAACTAAATCTGCCTGACATAGTATCTCGTATACATCTGCATCTTTATGAAGTGTAGTCCTTTCTGTAATAAGTTCTATCTTCGGTTTGTTTGGGGCGCCCTTAGGTCGTCCTCTTCCTTTCTTTAATTTTTCAATCATGATGTAAAGTTCTCCATCGTTATATTCTTGGTGGGTGTTTCCATTATTGAAAAGTCACCAATGTTATCTATTAATTGATTCAATCTTTGTGTGCGTAAATAGTCAAAGACTTTGCCCTTGACTGGTTCTACTTTAGAATATTCACTAAGAATTGCATCTTCTATTTTATCTGGAATCATATCGAAATCAATTAATGTTTGATTTCTTAAATAATTACGGTAGTATTTATCATCATTGCCGATAGTGATTCTGAGATATTTATCTAATATAGGTTTGCGTAAAGGCGTTTGTCTAATGCCTGCATCTAAACAATCATCGTTAGATAATATATTTGGTATGCCGTCTGACTTATCTCCCTTTAATATATGTTCTTTTAAAAACATATTTGCATCTTCACAATTAATCTCTTTGTTTAAATTAGGAGACCATTGTCTTACACCAGAATATTTGTGTAGTTGTTGAAAGTCTTTATCACCAGAGACAACCATAATGTCTTCTTGCATATGAAACTTCTTAACTATGACGGCGATGATGTCATCTGCCTCACACTTCTCAACATACAAATACTTGTACGGAAAGTTATCTCTTATTTCTTCTTTAACTTGTTGCAGTGTATCAAAGATTAAAGTCCAATCTCTTGCATCTGCCTCTCTAGACTTTTTACGATTCGCCTTGTATAAAGGGAAGTAGTCTTTACGCCATGTATTACCGGCGTCTGTACATAGAACAATCTGACCGTAGTCTCTGCCATATCTTTTCTGATAAGTTCTAAGTGAGTTTAGTATCATATGCCTAAGCATAGATTCGTTTATCTCATTATCGTTACTTTTCAGTTGAGCCATGAGGCCTGCGATAATGGTTTGTGTGAAGTCAATTAATATCATAATATTCTCTAGTTCTTTTAATGATACCAGTATACTCTATTAGAGGGTTGATTGTCAAGCAGGTAAATCAACTATTGAAACATTACCAGCGACACTGATTCTAACAGCGTTCTCTTCGTAATGTGCAAATACTACATGTCTTAACCAAGAAGGAAATATAATTATATCTCTACGCTTAGGTATGTGTTGATATCCAGTCCAGTTCATATAGTTGTCTTCGCCGTACTTTAGTTCAATCATACCAGCAAGTTTACGATTCGTGGTATCCTCACCTTGTACTTCATGTGGTGTATCATACTCATTGTCTTGTATTTCATCTATATGAAGTTTGTCTAAATCATTTCTACAATATACTACAAAGGAAAAATTACCTGAATGTGAATGAGGTGGATTAAATTCTCGTGCCTCTTGAATATTAGACCAGATGCCGTCTAGTTGCAATGGCATTCCAGATTCACCAGTAGCGTAATGTGAAAATCTATCACAATGCATTAATAGTTCATTGTGTAAATCTTCTGATATACCAGATGATAAGTCTGATTGTTTTAATATTCTTCCTGCAAGTCTACCAGATGCATCGAATTCAATCTTGCCACCTAGTTCTACTATGAGTTCATCTAATTCATTTACTGCAAACTCTGAAACCATATCTGTATAAACAGGAGGACCAAATGGGAATATAACAGGCATCTCATGTTTGTATTCATATGCCTCCTCTGTTGTACTATCATCACTTCGTTGAGCTGCACCAAGAGGGTCAAGTAAAACCTTTTCTCTTCTTGAGAGTTGTTCGTCTGCTTGGGTTCCTTTATTATCGATTGGTATTACTTTCATTATTTTTCCTCATGTAATTTTATAAAATATTCTGCATCAACACATACTAGTGGTTTCTTTCTATTCTTTTTAAATACTACTAGTGGTTCATACTTACCACAGTTTGCCTCTGACTGTTCATAGGCAGACCATATGTTGACCTTCTCTTGATTCTTACACTCTACTGAGTATGGGAAATATTCTCTTGATTGAACACCCATGATAACATCTTCACCAGATGAACCCATTGGTCTGGATTCCATGTCTTCTGGATTTAATTTTAGATGTTCTACTAATTTAGTAACAACCCACTTCTGTAGATTTCTACCCTTTGCTTTTGCTGATGATGTTTTCATTAAACTGTATACTCACTCCGCAGCCACATGCTGACTGCTCATTTGGATTTAAGAATTTAAAAAATTCATTTAATCCTTCTTTAACATAATCTAAAGTCATACCATTTAGAAATGGTTGACTGTTTGCATCTATAAGAAAAGAGAACTTACCGTAATCTAATACTTCGTCTCCTTCTCTTAGAATATCTTCTGCAAATACATATTCATATCCTGCACACCCACCACCTGTCACACCAAGTCTGACTTTAGGTACATTGCGTTCTACTAGTTTCTGAATTGCAATATCGGTGACTTCTATCATATAATTATTTAGTCATCTAGGCCAGGATAAAAGTTGTTATTTCGTTCTTTGTATCCATAAAAACTTCCGTCTTTCTCTACATCAAACATACCTTGACACCAATTGTCGGCACAGTCCTCTGCATATGATTCTGAATAAGTATGTAATTGTCTACACTCTATCAGTTTGCCATCTTCCATTAAGTCGACTTCGAAACCATTTTCTGATTTCCAGACTTCAGCACTTCTGTTATCGTTACGGTACATATGATAACTCTGCCTACTCATTATTATCCTTTGGTAAAAACTCAGTCTTATCTTTTATCGAGTCATAAGGTATATGAATTTCTTGGTCTTCTGGAATATATAAATGATTAATCATTGAACGATTACATGTATCGATTGCATCGTATACTGTTTCGACAATTGATTCGCCACCTAGATTAAATGATGTATTGAATATAATCGGTACACCTGTTTCTTCATAGAACCCTTTAATTAAATTATAATAGTTTGGGTTCTGTTCTTCTGTAACTGTTTGAATTCTACATGTGTTATCTGAGTGAACCAATGTAGGTATATCTTTGAGTGCCTTTGGTTTACACTGAAGTGCAAATGACATCCAAGGTGATTCTGGTAATTGCAACATGTCAAAGTATTCTTCTGCATGTTCTAACATAACTGTACAAGCAAAAGGTCTATAGGACTCTCTCTTCTTCACCATGTTGAGTATGTTCTTTGCATCTCTATGTCTAGGGTCAAACATAATAGAACGATTGCCTAACGCACGAGGACCCCATTCAGACTCTTCTTGGTATATACCAACTATCTGTTGATGTTCTATTAACTCTTCTAGAACAGCGTCTAGTTCTCTATGAATTTGTGTCAGTAGCATTCTCTTCTCCTTTTAATATACTTCTATGCATGTCAAGTGCAGCCCCAACTGCCGTACCACCATCGTGAGGGATAGGGTCAACAAAGAACTGAACATCTGGAAAGAGTTTCAAATACTTTGCATTGTTGGTGCAGTTTAAACTAAACCCACCTGAAAGGACAATGTTCTTGCAATTCGGAACTAAATCTAATGCCTTCTGAATAACTGTTTGTGCATGGTCAAGTGAATCATGTTCTAATTTATTTGCAGTCGTATGTTTATTCCATATGTTACCCATACTGCCATCAGGTTGTAATGTACCATAAGATGCCATACCCATAACTTTACCAGCGGCACGACCATGTTCGTCACAACCTAATGCGTAGGACATGTTACTAAAGTTCATACCCATACTCGGATAAGAAGTAAATACAGACTCGACACCATCGTAATCATAAGTCTCATCGTTCATACACATGAGAGGGTCTTCACCCCAACCACCCATATTCATATTATTTCTTAAATCAGATAAGAATCTATGATTAGAATATCTTTTATATAAGGGGGTGACTTCTTCATTTTTATAATGCCAGATACATTCAATCTCTTGATAACCAGGCCAGTCTTCAAAGTGAGTATTCCAACCACCACCGTCCCATGTGATGCATATTGCTTCTTCGTATGGGGATAGATGACTACCACACACAGCATGGAAGTAATGATGTTCTGGTTTGAACTCTACTCCAGTATCCTTAGGTTGTACTTGTTGTGAGATTGCCTTGTTAATATATTCGTCTTCATCTTCTTTACGAGTATTCTTTTGAAATACAGACGAACCATATTTACTTTGTATTGAAACTAAATGTTCATATGATAACTGTTGACTAGATATATCTTTAATGAGTGCCTGTTGCAGTTCCCTGTCATGCTTCACCTTGTCTGTCACATTGACCTTAAAGTCTCTCCTATCGAAGGAGGCGAACGCCAGATAGTCTGGAGAATGTAGTTGTTTGTGTTCGATACAGACGAGTCCTAACTCTTCGTAAGGTTCATCGCCATTATTATCTTCTGAGGGTGACCAATATTTACTTCTGCGACTTCGCTCTTCTTCGTAAACATGTTTGACAATGCCGTCTTCAACGACTGCCACTGCTGTGTCATGTGATGTATTCACACCAAGAATCACTGTTGGTTTGTTTTTCATAATATATTTCCTGTTATGAATTATTTTGTTATGTTATATTCTTTATTTAGGGCGTCTTGTGTCACCATATTTCTATGTAGAAGGTCGGCAACCATTTCAGAATGGCCAATTTTACGCCCTTGATACTCACCCATAAGATAAGAACCAGAAGCACAAACACTAATAAAGATAAAATGTATGATGTATAAGTCCATATTCTTATTTATAGATTATTATAATGGTCATCTAGGTCAGCATTCACTGATTTTTGATTTCTTTTAAAGATTTTATCGCCAAGAATGATGATTTTCTCTGTAAGACACCTCTTTTTCCATTGATAATGTATTGTCATGAACAAACCTGCCCATAATCCGAGTGAAAAAAGATACTTGAAGAGTATCCATGGTAATAATATGAGTTCTAACATTTATTTTCCTTCAAAATGGTGCTGAGTGTCGGGTTCGAACTGACGACCTACTGATTACAAATCAGTTGCTCTACCAACTGAGCTAACCCAGCGTGTTAAATTAAACTGGAGGGGTGGGAAAACACTCTCACGCATGTCGTGAATAAATTGTGGACTTGGTGATGTTCGTTTCCCTGCCCCTTACCCGAGCAAACCATCTATAAAAACAGATGTTGCCCCTATTAAAAGTAAACTGTAGATACAGTATACACTGATAAGCAGAGTTTTACTAGGCCCTTTTAGACTTTTTCTTTGCATACCCAGTGCCTTGACTGATTTCTTCGATTCTTTTCTGATTTCTTTTTTTGGATTTGTTGCGTAATCGCTTGGCTGCTGTCTCTTGAGCCCATTCGTTCTCATTGAGTGCGATATAATCATCACACCCTTTACCTAGACCACGAAGAAACTTAAGAAAACGGTTCTTTTCTGCCTTCGTCATCATAGAGTAGGCTTCAACGAAGTCTTCTTCAGTAGACACCAACTCAGAGATTAAACCATCCCACTCGTGGCGCATGAGTTCAACCAGTTTGCGTTTGTATTCTAACCCAGTAAGATACTTAACCATATCAAACTTAGTCTTATAACCGTTATCCATAAACTGGTCAATCTGATACTCAATCTCACCGAGTGCATCATTGACTTTGTTCTGCATTGCTAATTGTATTTTATTCATAGAGTGTATATATTAAACTAAAGATTTAAAGACTCCAGCGAGGAGTATAATAAACCCCACAGCGTTAAGTATAATCAAGGCTCTATCATTCCAGAGTATACCAACCAAAAGCCATCCGAAGACCCCTACGGTGCTGAGATACAAGTCGAAGAGACTAAACGCTTCCAGACCAGTTGCCCTTGCCGCCATAGAGGTGATAAGAAGAAGACTCGCACACCACTTGATGTACCATGCAAGATTGTCTTTACGAACCTGTTTCATTGCATCCATCCTATAATGATATTAATAATGATTATCCATACGCATAGTAGATTAGAACCCACTATAGACATACGAACATATGTAATAAGGACTTCATTGGCTTTGTCATACCCATCGTCTTTACCAAAAGACCCTAGTGCATGTTTAATTATCTTAAACCACCTTACTTCTTCCAATAGTCTTTCTCCCATATCAGAGGTATGTAAGTACCTGTCTTCTGCTCTTCATTCACATGTGTCATAAGATATAGACACACAACGCCTAGGAGACTCGCAAGGCCCAAGAAAAAAATTTCTAGACCACTCATAGTATTTCACCTAATATAAATGCTAGTGGTATAAACACATAGAGACCTATCAGTAATCTCTCTACTCTATCGAACTGTTCATTGGTTGGCATAATTATAATCTCCTAAAAAAAATTTACTTTGGCGTCTAGGTCATCCCGATGCCTTAACACTAGTGGACCAACGCTGAGGAATTCAGCTGGACTGTTTGTTAGACATACAGAGAGTCGTTCTAAGACGCTCTATCACTCTCCCCTACCCATAGGGGTGGAGGGGCGTTTTCATTCCCCTCCATGGATGTTCGGACATCAACCTCTGAGACTTTCACATATGCATGATATATTATAGGTAACTCTCAGATGAACCCTTTAATATACACCAGTATAACACTGGATGCAGTCATTGTCTAGTGGAATTTCTTAGAGACACCGCCGATGACTATTGCATCAACCTCTACCTCTCCTATGACACCACACTCACCCCTACTCAGGACACTAGCGTTCATCATCTCCCAACACTCATTGATATGGTCACCCATACACATAGCGAGCTGCATCTCTTTCCCATTAAGGTTTATCTCCACTGGTATACCAGTAGCGATATGGGTACCTTTCAAACCATTAACCATTTGTTACTCCATTTATTAACATGATGATACTCAAAGGTATACCGAACATGCATAGGAAGGCACAGAACGAACTGTTGCAAAACCATATGTCAATTCTTCTCAGTCTTCTTTGGTTGTTTGTCATCATATGGATACCATAACAAAAAGTGAGACCCATTGTCAACCCCTACAGAGTCCACACCCATGTCTACCTGGTAGTCATAGCTATTGCATGGAGTAGGAGTATCACACATCCAATCCACCCATGTATAGGGATGACTCCTTTGTGGAGTCACTTCACCTTGCACATGGACCTAACAGACATATGGTCCTTCGCCTGTTACCCTGTCTAATTCATATTGGTTGTCTCTCTCATGTATCCATAGTATCAAAAAGTGAGGGTCATTGTCAACCCCTGTCTGCATGGTGCAACACAGCGGTAGTGGGCACTATCCCCTCTCGTGTCCCTCTGAGGCGCCTCTCAACTAATCCTCTGTCCTGCTTCTCTCTACCACATCACGCTACCCATGTTTATTCGCTACTTCTCCAATACACATAAATATGAATATATTCTCACACAATTACACACTACTGCACACATTATATTATGAACCTACTCGCACTACTCAATAAAATATTCAAACCCTCACGGAAACAGGCGTTAGCGCATAGAGAGACATCTTTCACTATACTCAGTGGTCTCGTTACACAAGCACCTATCATCGTTCTCATCATGTATTGTATGCGTGAGGTGTTCAATGTAACAGACTGGTGGGTACTCTCATTAGTCAATATCACCTCTATGACAATCATATCTTATATACGCCTCTACTATACTCGTATGTACTTCTCTGGTAGGTACGATGATATTGAGGATAGACATTAGGTGGAGTTACCCTTCGAACATCATCGATATCCTTGGGATGAGTCTGTTATGGGTCGTCTCTATATTATACCTAACTTCTATTCGGATAGCGAGCTTGAGTATCTACGGACTATGGCGGTGAATCTTGGGGTGGTGAGTAGTGATGTTTACCCTAATCGGCGTGTTCCTTATGGTGCGTTATACCCTAAGGATAGCGGACAAGTATCTACGGTAGTGCGTGATACTTTTATGACTTCAAAGGTGAAGTGGTTGTATGAGAATTGGGAAGCGTTTTCAGTGTCTACGGAAGTGAATGGTGTTGAGTATTGTAAGAATGGTAATGATTTAGAGGATGTGAATAACAATGTACCTGACTGGTGTAATCATCATATGCAATGTAGTCCTAAGCACATGCGCCCTTACCCTATTCATAACGATGGTGGTAAGTTAATGACTATACTTGTACCCATTTATCCTGATGTGAATAATAGTACCATCTTTCATGGTGAGAATAGATTTAAGGTTGACACCACTGATGGTACTATGATACCTTGGAATATTAATGAGGCGTATATGTTCCGTTCGAGTAGTCATTCGTGGCATTCTTATGTAGGTGGTGACTCTGATAGATTTATTATGAACATAAACTTCTTTAACAACTTCTTCAAGAGATAAATAGTACTATGGCAACTCTATCGTATCCTGACTTAAGAAAACGAATGAACAATAAGAAGTTCATTGATAAGACCTTTGGGCGCAAAGGAGAAGATGGTGGTAATAACGAAAACAACTGGATGCATAAGACTGACGGTTTGTTCTTCTCTGAGTCTATAGAGATTGGTGGTGACTTGTATAAGAAGTTTAGACCTGACTTGTACGATAGATTGATATCTGCTGAGACTGGTAATAAGGCGAAGATATTTCTTAGAGGTAAAGGTAGTGATGGTAAGAGAGTAACAGTCAAACTCAGTGACATAGAAAAGTCTGCGGAGTTTGGTGGTCAAGGGAGTCAAGGTAACAAGGGTCACCAGTTTGAGGCGGAACTTGAGACTCGTTTAATTGAATGTCTCACAAGTCGTTGTTGTAGTGGTCAATATGCTAAAGAGTCGAAGAAGTTACTTGACCTTATATCTAAAGAACTTAACTCTCGCCCGACTAAGGCGAAACAGATGGGTGGTATGAATCAGTCTCGCCCTATTAAGTTCACTTCTGGTAAACCCTATATCGAACCTATGAGACCTGGCGACCATGGTGAGAAACTTACTGACATCACGGTCGAAATGTCTGGTAAACAAGATGCGTATCTATCGTTGAAGGCAGGTTCAACCTTAACCTTCATCAATGCAGGTGTAGCGAAAGATATATTTCTACAATCTGAAATACAGAATGGTCAAGTCAAGCGCCCAGCAGGGTTGGCGTTACTCAATGCATTTGGTATAGACAACAATAAGTTCTGTACAGTATTCAACTCTTATGTGAAAGATGGACCTCGTATAGGTCAAGCAGAAGATGTCACTAAACATGTACCCAAATCAACTCTATCTAAATTCATGCAAACAGCAATCGGTGCTAACTACTTCATGATACATGAACTCAATGGTAAAATATATTACTGGTGGGTAGGTGAGAAAGAGAATAAAGAATACGCTAATATATCAGGTAGTTCTATCAAAGTCTTCTACGGCGGTAAGAAAGGTAATGGTAAGAGAATAGATGTTGAGTTCTCTAATAAGTATTATGACTTCAAGATGAACATTCGTAATAAACAAGGTGGTCAATACCCCTCGCATATCATGTTAGACTATACATCTAAGTCTGCAATCAAAAAAGTAATACTATAAAAAAAGGGACATCAAGTCCCTTTTCTCAATCAAATCAATGACTTACGGATTCGCAACTAGAAACATCTGAGCGAAGTAATCGTTATCGATAGGACCATCTGTCTCATCAAAGAATAACAATGAACATTGTTTAGTCATGTCTCTGTAGTCATGTTGAAACGAAACATACTTCGCCTCTTCATCACCACCTGTACCACGCCATAGTGCTGGAAATAATGGTCTAACATTCTTCTCATACATCTCATTCAGTTCTTTGTTCTTTGCATGATTACATGCATAGTACTTACCTAACACAGCAGGCATCATTGGTAATACGAACTCGTCATATTCTTCTTCAATGAAGTGCATGAATGTCTCATACTTGTCTAGTGTACCATCGAACATCTTCTTAGTAAGTTCTTCGTGTTCATCATAGTTAAACTGAAAGAACTGAGGCATGAACTGAGTCGATTCTGATTCTGTCCAGTCTACTGCAAGATTGAGTGTCGCCCAATTGTTCTCAATGATTGACTTTCTATCTTCTTCAGATATGGTGTATGATGAGTGATTAGGATTACCTTTGTCTGGTAATGTAGAGAAGATGATACTATGACCTAGATTACGCCACTTGACTCTTGGGTGTATTACCATGACTTTATCATGTTCAGCATATCTGTCGTTTTTGAATACATGTTTGATTGCATGACTTGGGTGTGTATAGTCACTTGGAATCTCTTCACGAACCATACCTGATTCTACATTGGGATCCATACCCTCTTGGTCATTTGGACCTGTCCATGTAGGTTGAACTGCAATGAAGTCTGACTTCTCATAGTCGGTGAATACAGTTAGTTTACTGATTTGCATACCTTCATGCATTAATAGACGATTAGCGTCTAATGATAATTTTAGTTTGACAACATCCTCCGGTGTAGTTGTAGGGTCGTTTTTCAAACACACTGTAGCAATATTAAATGCCATTTTTCTATCTCCTCATTCGTGCCAAATCTTTGGCGTATTGTTTATCTTCTGCAAAAACTGGTACTAGGTTAGACTTATGCATAACACCAATACCAATTAGTTTTCTTTCACCTGAATATATAAGATTCTCTCTGCGTGGTGTTGGATTACCGACACATAGATTGTCACTTACATACGAAGGATATTCTTGTTTAATCATTTCAGACATCACTTGGTCATATTGAACTTGTTGTCTTGCGATTAACTCATTGTATTTAGTAGTTTTGGATTTGGTACTAAATGCTTTAGTCTTACGGCGTTTACCGTGAGGACCATACTTAATACTATTACCTAAATTCAAAAATGCCATGTACAACCATTATAATATATTATGCATTAATGCACAAGGGGTTTTATATAATACTTACCCACCCTGTGATTACATACTTATCATTTGATAGAGGTGGGTTACCTCTATGTATATGTGTCCACCCTGCTGGCCAGACCACAAATCTATTAAATCTTGGCGAAACTCTCTTTGACTGATATAAAAACTCTGTCTCACCGCCCTCATCTACATCATTGAGATACACCATGAATGCAAGTGCTGTTCTTACATCTTGCAGTTGATTAGTGTACTCACAATGCCATGAGTGATACCCTTCAGATGGTCTCGTCTTCTGCATCTTCAACTGACTTACATATAAGTCTTTGACTATACCTGAACCAACTAGTGGGTACTCTTCACCCCATTTGGGTATGATTTCATTGTTGACTATCTCACCCAACTCTTTAAGGGGTGCATTAATCATCGTGTCCATTGCACTCCAATATATTGAAGTGTCTTCACCTGTCCATTTACCTGCGTTTCTATGTCCGTCTGAAACTCTGTTCTTAGTTAGACCATGTTCTTCTGCGTTCTCGAATACTCTGATACAATCGTCTATTAGACTTGGGTCAAAACAGTCATCAATAGTCTTAATGTGGTCACCATGGTCTTTCCAGTTGTTCACATTATACTTGACTTCGTTGTTATCTTCGTTCATCGCCATTCTTCGTCTCTTGGTCTATTCTCACAATGCCAGTCGTGACTGCAATATGCATCACACCAGACATGTTCAACATGACCGTTATTCATCGGTGAGTGGTACTTCACTTCCTGTAGACTCAGAACTTTCTGACATTGACTGCATTTCGCTGTTGTCATCTGATCCGTCATCTTCTTCTCCTCTCAAATCGTTTTCATCACGCCCGAACCATACGAGTAGTACATATCTGTCGCCTTCATAGATAGGTTCTACACCATGCCACATTTGTGTTGAGTTGTTAAAGAAGGTACATGTACCTTCGTTGTTTGCAATTATATTACCTTCAACATTTAATTGACCACCTTTGTACTCATCGTTCAGTTGCATTATCATAGTACCAAAGTCGGTGTCTTCTGCAATGTCTTTATGAAACGGAAACATAGAGTCTTGACCATAGTGTACAATCTGCATATATGTGATTGTCTCAAAATCAGGATGTTCTGGTATAAGATGTTCGAACACATCTAGACAAGCATTAAACTCTTTTGAACCAGATGCAACAGTCATATGAATCTTATTCATATCTGCCTGGTACTTGTAAGATAGATTATGTTCTATGATTTTATCACTAGGAATTACTTCACTGTTGTCAGGATTATAATGAGTATCGTCATCTATGGCGCAACTATTGAATTGTTCCATGATATGGTCAACACCTGCTTCATTAATGATTCTAGGTAATGTAGTTATGAAGTCTGTATGTCTCTCTATCTCAAACTGTTCGCCTGAGTATTTGTCTTCTATTACTTCTTTGTTATTCTCTTCTTCTGCACCACCCAGTTTTGGTTCTGAATATGTACCCATGTTAATTGCCATTGTTATTCCCTCCTGTGGGATGAAAGAAGGTCACTTGTGTGAATCTCCAATTGTTCTTGTATTTATTATAATCATTAATCCAAGCACCATGCATGTGATTACCTGGAAAGATAACACATCTATTAAACTTTGCAGGTATTACTCTTCGTACATTGAATCTCTCTTCGACAGGATATAATAACTCCATGTCTTCATCGTTAGTAATCCATTCACCGTCATATACCGCAGTGCCACCATCGTCTTGTTTGTCCATGAACACTAACATATTGAGTGTCGCACAATTGTCTGGTGTATCTAGTCTACTGTCAATATGTGGGTAATGTTGCATGTCTGGTTTAAAGTCTTCTATAGTTTGAAAACAATTGAACTCATATAGTCGTGACCAATCGTACTCGCCTTTCCAGTAATACTGACGACATACATCTAATAGTCGTTGATGTTCCATTTCATATAGTCTTGTAGGGTGCCCCACCTTGTCTACGATTCTGCAATCAAGATAGTCGATACCATTTTTAGTAGGTGACTCTGTATTATATTTCCACATTGGGTAATCTCTGTTCGTAATGTGTTGATATAAATCTTCTGCATTCTCATAGAAGTCATCTATGGTCAAAACGAACCCATCAAATGTGGCGTCAGCGAATGACCCCTTCATCTTGTAAAGTTCATCTAGTATAATTGGTTTACTCATTGTGTAAAACTCCGTAATCAAATGGGTCGCCGTGATGATATGACCCTAAATCTTCTGCATGTTGTAAATTGAAAGATATTGATATTCTTTCGTAATCTTTTATCTTACCTGTTAATCCTTTTCCTCGTGACCTACCCTGTGGCACTGCATGGACCATGTACGATGGCCACAATAAGAAGTCACCTGTTTCTGCATAAAATGACATTTCAGTCTGACCACCTTCATTACCTAGATAGGTAAATTGACCATCTTCATGATGTCCATCACTGGCGCCATGACCAAATATCGAACTCATGTTAGGATTGTAAAATGTAATTGGTTCTGAATTAGAATCTGTAGAGACATAGTAAGTACCAGATAGTCTAGACTTGACATGATTATGAACATTATGGGAGTGTGGTTCATTATATACATTCACCCATGCAAATAGGTGAATGTCATGTCGAGATATTCCAGACACATTGAAATCCCACATTTTTCTTATGAAAGATATATAAGTATCTTTCATCTGATTTGCAAAGTCTGGATACCATGGTTGATTATGGGTCTCTTCTCTTGCATCATTATCGAAGTAGGTTGTGTATTCCGTTTCTGTATTACCCTTTGGTATTTTACCTACTACATCTCTACAGTGTTCAGCGACAATTTCGTGATTGAGGTTTGCCTTACCTTGAAACATAGGTGTAGGGAAGATTTGTTTGTAATCTCCTCTACACGGTGAATATGTATTGTTTAGACTATTTGTCTTTATCGGTCTCATTAGGTGTTGTCACTTCTCTATAATATACTACTACTTCACCAAGTTGTTTGATGTATCGTTTTAATTCTTGCATGTCTTCTGCCATGACTTTGTAGTCGCCAACAGTAGTTGCAACGAAGACGATTTCTCCGTTATTCATATCTTTGATTTCATCTAAGAATCTATCTAGATATGTGTACCCTTCTGGCCAATCTGGATTCTCTCTTTCTGATAAGTCACATGATTTAGGTCTAGTTAATTGATGTGTACCATCTTCTTTGACAATGTGTTCACCATTCGCATCAAGTTTCATAACTTGATTACATCGATTGACGATTCGTGCCTCTGATACGACATACCATTTTGGTGCAGTTAGTTCTACCGGTCTAGGTAGTGCAGGTTGCATGATTTCTATCTCAATAGGTTTACTGACTATCTCTACTGTCTTAGTAGGTATCAGTGAACAACTACTCAGGAGTATCAGCGCCGATATTGTAAAGTATCTTTGTATCATCTTCTAGTCCCTCCATAACTCCTTCACTTGCATTGTTGAATCTCAATTCAATCATACCTGGTCTCTTAAGTGCAAGTAGGTCAAGATTGTGTCTAGCGAATATCTGTAGATACTCTGCCTTCTCTTGTTCTATTTGTGCGTTGACTCGTGACATGTTCATAAGTGCCTTACCTTGTTTCTCGTAAGACTCTTTCATGGCGGTCATCGCCTGTTTCTGTTCTTCTACTGCGTACTCTAACTTAGCGTTATTGTCTTTCAGTGTGATATTCTCATTGTAGAGATAATAACCACCTAGACCCAGCACGAGTATTATTGCTATGAAAAATTGATTCATAATTTACTCCCTATTATATAACTAAAAGTATGATTGCAAACACGAAGAACATAAATATGAGTTGTTCTCTATTTGGTCTTTCTGGTTCCATACTTATACTCGTAATCTTCTATGATAAAGTTCAGACCACCTGAACTTCTATACTCAACTACTTTATTCTCTTCATCTCTAAACTTGAGATGTTTCTCTTTCTGTACAATGATTTTCTTGGCGATAAATGTTCTATCGTCTGAATCACCATATACACTATTAAACGAAACAGTAACAAAGTATCTCTTAGTAAAGAGCGTTTTGATGCTCTCATAGATATACCGTGTTATTTTCTTGGTGTTATTCCACACCCTTCTTAATCTGTTCATACTAGTATTTAGTCGTTATTTCTTAACAACTTTAATTGTTGTATGGTATCTCTTGCACTGATATGTGTAATACCGATACCACCTGCATCGTTCCATGCATCAATGTTCTTCTGTCTGTCGTCAATCAACACACTACCCTCATAGGCGTATGCCGCCTTCTGAGTACCAGTGAAGGTACAAGTGACTGGCACTGTAGGGTCAACATATCTCTTAATCCATTCGTTCTTGTCATGCACTACTAGATGTCTGTTCACCTCACCGGCGGCAGTCAATATCTCCCACGGTACTTCACAATGTCTGACATATGCAAGTAAGTCATACATGTCGACCATTGGGGGTAAGTTTGCGAATAATCTTTTGTTTGTTAGTTCTTCTTTTCTATCGTCATATGTAGAATGTCCTTCTGCATCATTCGTAAGTGGTTCACCCAAATACTGAGGCATTTCTACACCTCTCAAGAAGTCTGCAAGAACTCCGTCCATATCAATAAAAACTCTTTTTACTTTTCCTTTCATCATGGTAGGATTATAACCGTTTCCTGTGGTCATTGTCAAGTGTTTTCTCAAGTAAATATGCCTCATTTTCGTTTATTTTATCGCCGTTTAAGACTTGTCTGACATGCACCATTTCATGTGCAAGTGTGATGTATCGTTCTTTGTTTAGTTTCACATATATGTTGATATATGGTGTGTTGTCTAGTTCTCGTGGGTGTTCGATTAACCCTTGTTGAGGAAATGATGGTGGTAATCGTTTAATAGATATAATCGCAGGCATCTCACTGATACCCAGCGTATTCGCATACTCTACTGCCTTGTCTAACAATAGATTATTCTTGCAGTAAATCTCCATCGTCTAGTTTCTTTTCGCCTATTACTTCATTCCAAAAATTGTCAAATGATTTCTTCTTACCATCTAACACCACAAAAGGTAACTCCCATTCTTGGGCGTTGTGAAAGTCTGACCCCTTTGTGTATATTCTCACCTCATTTACCATTTTGTCTAGAGTATTACAGATGTGTTTATATCTTTCTGATATAACATCTTGTTCGTTTTCTGGTGGTAAAAATAGGTGAATTGTTCTCATGCCTTATGCCACTCTAGTAGTTCTGTATACCCACCAATTGACTCTTCGTCTATTCTAATCTGAGGAAATGTTCTTGCAGTTGGAAATGTGTTCATCATCTCTTCTCTGTCAAAGTCTGTACCGAGTGACTTGTATACATAGTCGTACCCTTGTTCTTCACATAATCTCTTCGCCATGTCACAATATGGACATTGTGGTTTTCCGTATATTTCAATCATTTTAACTCCTTTTGTATAAATTTACCTATAATCTGTATGTCTGCATCTGATAACATTCCTGCTTGACCCCACATCATAGCACTTTGTGAACCTATCTTCTCTTTGTTCTTGTAAGAAATTAGTCTACCACTTATGTAGTCTGCTGTCTGACCAGCAAGTTTAGGTCCTATACCACCACCGCCATCTGGTCCATGACATGCACCGCAACCTGCCCATGTTCCTCTTATAGTTTCAAACTCATCGACTATACCTGATTCTGCTTTCGCTATCGCTATTTCTTTTTTCTTTTGTATTTGTTCTGCAACATTTCCATTCAATTCTATATACTCTGCATAACACATACCAGTACATGAACTTGTATTTGGGTGATTTTTGTATTCGATATCAGGATATATCATAGTAGTAAAGAATACTACAAAGATAAAACACCCTACTAACACCATTCCCAATTCTCTCATAGTATATAATCCTTTCTTGATGACTTTGCGGTGTACATCTTACCAGTCTTTCTACCATAGTAAGGTTCTTTCTCTACACCCTTGGTGCCTTCATCAAAGAATATAAATGTGACTAGTGATACTAGGGCGAACCATATTATCATGATTATTATTACTGCATCCATTATAATGTAAAATTGTCAAATGTGTTATCATCGACATCTTGTTTAATACCACCAATGACATAAGATTCAATCTCTGTCTCTTGGGGTGCGTTTTGTAATCCTCTACTGTTAAACCAATGTTTCGTCCATGGTAGTGGGTTGTTAGCAGATGAGACATTAAAGATTGGGTCTAAACCAATCGCCCTAAGTCTCTTGTTGCAAATGTATTCTATGTAATTACCAAGTAGTGGTACTGATAGACCAATCATTGAACCCTCTTTGAATAAGAACTCTGCCCATTCTTTCTCTTGGGCGACTGCATCTCTATACATGTCATATACTTCTGACTCACAATCTTTCATCACTTTAGTCATCATAGAATCATTCTCTTGATTCTTATAACACTTCAGTATGTGTTGAGTGATTGCAAGATGTTGTGCCTCGTCTCTGGCGATGAATGATATTATCTTTGCACTGCCTTCCATAGTCTTAAGTTCACCGAATGCGAACGAACATGCAAACGATACGAAGAATCTTACACCCTCTAGTATGTTTACTGATATCAATGCAAGGTACAATGACTTGTACAACTCGTATTCATCTACTTTTAGACCTAATAGTCTTCTACGACCCAACTCAATGAACTTGTCGTATTTCTCTGTCACCATCTCTGCTCTCTTAACAATTGCAGGTTCATCTATAATCGTGTCAAATATGTCACTAGGGTTACTATAGATGTTCTTTATAATGTGGGTGTAACTTCGTGAATGTATTGTTTCCATGAAATCCCATGTGATGATACACGACTCAAGTTCTGGTATAGTGACAAAGGGTAGAAATGCTATTGATGGCGCCCTACCTTGAACACTATCGAGCAGTGTTTGATATCTCAAGTTAGAGGTAAAGATATGTTTTTGTGCATCATTAAGTTGTGCGTAATCATTACGGTCTTTCTGTAATGATACCTCTTCTGGTCTCCAGAAGAATCCTAACTGAGTCTGAGTTAGTTTATCAAATATAGGGTACTTAAACTCATCGAATCTTTGTGTGTTTAGTTCTTCGCCAAAGAATATCTTGTTCTTTGTAAAGTCTATGTTTTTCTTGTTAAATACCGTCATTTTCTTTTACTCTCTATTAGTACTAAATCATCGTAATCATTCACGAATTGCCCATAATCTGTAGCGTAGTATTTATCATTAAATGACTTTGCCATGTCGCTCTGATTTGTTTGTGTTTCGTTATCGTCTGACCATCTATTTGGTCTGCCGTCTAATTGTAATGCAACTTGCGTGTCATCTTTACCATAGTAGAAATCTGGTATTGAGTTCATTTTTGAATCTCTATTGACAAAATGCGTGAATAGATGATAACTGTAGTCGCCTAGAAATCTATCTCGCCAGTGTGGTATATTAGGACCTTGATACAATAGTATATCACCTGGTTCTAAGTTCACTGGTATGCAACTATTCTTTAATCGTTGTCTATGATTCATATCTTGTGATTCATTCTTACATATCTCTGCATCTACGCCTGCATAGTTCTTATCGTTTCTCAACCATATTGTCCATGGTGTCTGGTCATCTGTCCTATAGTCTAAACATAATGTTGCACTCACCTCACACGAAGGTCTATCTGTATGTGAACCTAGATATGCACCTCTATGATATTTTCTAGTGTATGAATATGACTCTACTAGGTTCATGTCAAAACAATCTTCTAGTTTATTATGAATGTAATGTGACAATGCATTACCCCATGGCGAACAATACTTACCAGAAGACTTACCTATTGAATCAATAGGGTTCTTGTAAGTAATATCTTTGTTTTCTACAGATGTATCTGTACCCAATTCTTCATGAGATTTCCATATGTCCATTGCAAATGTAATCATATGTTTAGGTAAGAAATCTTTGAGAACAACATAACGATTCTTCATGAATTGCCATGTTATGGGGTTAGTTGTACCTCTTAAACTTCCTTTCACTTCAGGTTCATGTTCTTTACCACGAAATTGATAGATGCCGTGGTGGGGTCTAGTGGGTACAACTTTATAGTCTACAGTCTTTTCATCATATGGCACAGGCATCGCAGTCTTCATCTCCTTCAATTTGTGTTGGTGCAAGTTCGTCTGCAATAACATCTTCAACTTTTCCATCCATGGTGTTCTGGTAGTATGATGTCTTCCAACCATACTTATAAGTATTCAGTAAGTCTTTTGCCATGACTGATACTGGTACTTCATTGTTAGGGTATTGTTCTGGATTATATGACCAGTTACCACTAATGCCTTGGTCAAAGAACTTCTGCATCACTGCAACTATATTGATATAACCAGTGTTGTCTGGCATATCCCATAGCAATGTGTATGCACTCTTAAGAGTAGAATACTGAGGCACTATCTGTTTCAGTGTACCTTTCTTACTCTTCTTAACTGAGAGATGGTCTCTAGGTGGTTCAATACCATTAGTCGCATTACATACAACAGATGATGATTCACTTGGCATTTGCGCCGTTAGTGTTGAATGTCTTAAACCATGAGTCAATATCTCTGCTCTTAAGTATTCCCAGTCTCTAGTATACACTGGTTTGACAATATCATCAACCTCTTTTTTGTAATGGTCAATAGGTAGTAATCCTTGGGCGTACTTAGTTCTATCGAAGTAGTCACATGCACCTTTCTCTTTTGCAAGTTGATTAGATGCTCGTAGCAAGTAGTATTGAAATCTCTCTGTAAGGTCATGAACTAATTGCCATGCTTCTGGATCCGAATACTTGACTCTATGTTTTGCAAGGTAATGTGCAAGACCAATGTACCCTATACCTAGACTTCTTCTTGCAAGTGTCGACATCTCGGCCGCCTTCACTGGATATTCTTGATAATCAATCAGTTCTTCTAGACCTCTCACTGCAAGTTCACATATGTCTTGCATCTCATCATCTTTGATAACACCAACATTGACAGCACTTAATATACAAAGTGCTATCTCGCCACCATGGTCATCAATATGGTCAATTGGGTCTGTTGGTAATGTTATCTCTTGACATAGATTACTCATGTTCACTTTGTCTGTAAATGAACTATGACTATTGCAGTGGTCAATATTCATGATGTAAATACGGCCAGTCTCCGCTCGTTCTTTTAATAAATCTGTTATGAGTTCTCTTGCACTCACTTTTTGTTTTGGTATTGAGTATGCATTCTCATACTTCTCATAGAGTTCATCAAACCCTGGTGTACCAAATGCCTCGTATAAACCAGGCACATTATGAGGACTAAACAATGTAATCTCTTGATTGTTTAGAAATCTCTTATAGAATAACTCTGACAACTGAATAGAATAGTCTAACTTTCTTACTCTGTTGTCTTCAGTACCCTTGTTGTTCTTTAAGACAATAATGTCTTCTATTTCTTGATGCCAGATAGGGAAATGAACTGTTGCACTTCCACCCCTTACACCATTCTGAGTGCAACATCTTACTGTTGACTCAAACTTCTTCAGAAATGGTATAACACCAGTGTGTTGTACTTCACCCCCTCGAATCTTTGCACCCAAACCTCTGATGCGACCTGCATTGATACCAATACCTGCCCTTTGGGCGACATATCTACCAATCGCCATGTCTGATGCGAACAATGAGTCTAATGAATCATCTGTATCAACTAGTACACATGATGCGAACTGTTTCAGTGGTGTTCTAACACCCGCCATAACTGGTGTAGGTATGTTAATCTTAAACATACTCACTGCATCATAGTATCTTCTTACATACAATAATCTGTCGTCTGCATCATAGTTCTGAAATAATGTCATTGCAATCAACATGTACATGAACTGAGGTGTCTCAAACAATGTGCCTGTTGACCTGTCTTGTACTAGATACTTGTCTACTACTTGTTGTAGACCTGCATAGGTGAAGTCAAAGTCTCTACTATGTCTCATGTAAGAGTTTAGTTTCTTCAACTCTTTATCTGAGTATTTCTCTACTAGGTCTTTCGTGTATAGACCCCTATCAATATTTCTCTGTATCAAGTCTTGTAGTGGTGGATATATCTCTGAGTCTTTCCACTTAGTATTCAATACTTGTTTCTGTATACCAAATAGTAACAGTCTGGCTGCAACGAATTGGTAGTTTGGGTTCTCAAGTGATATCAAATCACTTGCACTCTTAACTAAAATCTTTTGTATCTCTTGGGTAGTGATACCATCAAAGAACTGAAGACCTGAGTTCATCTCTACAGATGACTCTGATACACCGTTGATGCCTCTACAAGACTTCTCAACCATTCTATGTATCTTATCTAGTTCTATCGGTGCCTTAGTACCGTCACTCTTTATAACATTTATTTCCGAATTCATATTTTCTTATACTCCATCAATTGTAATTTCGCTGAGAGACCGTAAACAGTATTACGATTGATGATTTCAACAATTTCACTTTCACTTAAACCACTCATTACCATATCATTAATATCTTTGCAACCCTCTATTCTTCTATCGTTCCATATACAAACTTTATAACCTAAGTCGATTACTTCATCAATCTTTTTGATTATTTCTTTGTTTCTAGGTTCGTTATCATATATTAGTATTGCATTGTCTTTTATATCATCTTGTATCTTCTTAAAATCACTACCTGCAACTGCGATACTATTCGGTAGGAATAGACTATCTATTGGTCCCTCAGTGACATAGATAGTTTTAGTCTTGTCCACTTTGTTAAGGTTAAAGATAAGTGGCACATCATCTCTGAATCTCATGGTCATGTATCTCAAAGGCGAGTCGTTTATTGCACGACCTGATACACCAATCAATTCGCCACTCTCGTTATAGAATGGCAACACAATTCTAGGGTCTTTACCCAACACCCTATTCTTATACTTATCAGATAAAAATGATAATGACTGCGCCGATTGTACGAACCAGAGGTCTGTCATGGCAGTTTCTGGCAATTGTCTATTCAGTAGATATTGCTTTGCGACTGTATTCTCTAAAACAGGAAAGGCGATTGCCTTTAGACTGTTCTCTTTTTTATCTTCACTCTTATTTAGAGAATCCGTTCGTGGGGTAAACTTAAAAGCGTTCGCTGAAAGCATTTTTCTTTTAGGTTTTTGACCTTTTTCAGTCAACCATTCTTTCATGTATTCTTTATGAATTGATGGCCAATGGTCTTTGATGAAATTTATCGAAGATGTTGACTTACCACAATTGTGACATTTGAATATTAGTGATTGGTCTTTGACAAAATGAAATGCTCTGGCTTTGTATACATTCTTCTGCGAATCACCACAGTAATTGCACCTGTGATTCATCGTGTTCTCGTTTGTCCACTTGGCACGGTCTAGATAGACCATAACCATCGACAAGTATTTTCGCTCTAACCATAACATATACTACTTATTATACAGTAGTTATGGTCAAATTACTAGTCGGTTTTGATGATTTTAGGAACTTTCTTTTTGGGTACTTGAATGACATATCTATTTTCTACAACTTTAGGTTTGTCTTTCTCAATCTTACGAGATATAAGACTTGCTGATGTTATCAATAGTAATATCGCAAGGGGGTCAAAAACGAATATGAGTGCAAAAATCACCCACCGGACAGCGTTGTCAAGGTACTTGACAGACTCTTCTTGACCATATATAACTTCTGCAACATACTTGATTGGACCAATCTCACCTTCTTGCATTAGTTGTTCTCTTTTGAGAGGCATTAATTGTTCGTTGTATTCGACCACTTGGTCTATTATAACATCCATTTCTTCTGCAATCAAGTCCCTTTCTTCTTTTTGTCTACGGTCAATGTAGTTTCTGTCTTGAGGTCTTGCAGTACTAATAACTAAATCTAACCCTTCTAGTCGTGTCTCTAGTCTTTCTAGTTTACCCTCTTCACCATCTATTCTCTTCTCTATGATTGACATCTCAAGTGAATACGAATCACCCTTAAGTGTCTGGTCTATGTTCGCCTTTGATAAGAACCCAAAGATACCCAATGATGTAATTAACATCAATACAAACACTGATAGGGTCAGATAATACTTCATGTAGTTGAGTCTATCCCAAAATAGGTGTAGATAGGCGGCAGTGACTATTTTACCAAACTCTAATACACCAGTCATGATTACGACTGATAACCATTGACCAGCGAATATTGTTGCAAGTCCAATGACTGAGAAATAGGCGGCAATGCCTGCAATTACAAGAGAGGTACCTAGGGCTAAATAGTTTAAGAATTTTTCCATAATTTACTTAGAGTATCTTTTCAAAAGACCAAAAATCTTCTTAGAGTCTTCTTTGTTCTTTTTTAGATACTTGTTTCTACTTCTTACTAAAGGTGTATCTGTTGACACAGCACTGCCTGTAGCATTCACTGGTGCATCTTCTGATAATCCATCTTTAAGATACTTTGCACTTTCATCTGCAAGTTTGATACCTGCGTTGTAGTCACTTGGGTAATGCAATCCCGCCTGAACTCTTCCCCATGCACATATATCAGCCATGTCTCTGAGATTACCCTCATGTTCTGGATGTTTCTTAGCATAGTAATTTGCAACTAGATATGGTTGCATTGAATGACCTGATGGATATGACGGTGAGTTTGCCGTACCTGTTTTCCATTTGTTGACTTTCATACCTAGTTTCTCTGCAACTTGATATGGTCTAGGTCTATTGTATTGATTCTTAAAGTGTCTGATTACTGGTGTACATTGGTCTACAATGTAATCCATATAATTCTCATCGAATTCTATGTCGACTTCTTCCATGTACTCTTTGATATAGTAACATGGGTCTTCTGCACAATTTATGTATTTTTGTTTAGTCTCGTCATTTGCACCATCTGATTGTTTGATGACTTCTTCTATCTCTGACTTGACTATCTTAGATGTATTTGTTGGTGGAGGTGTGAGTTCTATATCTTTCCAACCGTCTTCGAATATCTCTATATTCTCGTACTTTACTCGTTTTAGTTTCTTCGGTTTATCGAATACGAGAGTGTCTATAGACTCTAATACTTCTCTAATATACATCTTCTGCGGTCAATAGGATTCTATCTTCTCCTATGTACCCCTCATATATTAGAACACCATACCCAATACTATGTTCTTCTATATTGGTGACTTGTGTTTTTTCTGCATAGATTTTGATTTCTTCATTCTCATCAAAGTTTTGTTTGATTTGCGTTCTTAGATAATACTCGTCTTGAAGTTTGATTTTACCGACATGTTGCGCCTCGTCAATCATCTCTGGTGAGAATACATCTTCGTCTTTGAGTAGTCTATAGAAGTCTTCATACAACTGGTCTGCCTGTTCTGCATCTAAGTTAGTATGTTCTTTGAGTAAACCTAGTGCGACTGCATATGATGCCAATTGTGATTTACCACCTGGTAGTTTTCTAATTAGTTTCTTTAGATTGAATACGAGTCTATGTAAAGGTGTAAGGGCGTTCTTCTCTTCTTTAGACTTAGGGTTGTTTGGTAGTTTCTGATTGGGGTTGTTAGGGTCTGTTATAAACTTAACACGAACACCATTCTGGTCAATGAACCCAAACTTATACGCAGGAGTCTTCTCAAAAGGTGTTGTCAACATCTTGAGCATCCTGAATACGATTAAACTGTCTATTACTCTTCCGACCATATATCTATTTATGCAATCTGAATGACTACAATTCTCTCAATCTGTTTGCGAGTTTATCATCTATAGGGTGGTCTATCAACCAACCCTCTTCTATGAGTCCTAGATACAACAACATGGTCTTGATAGATGCCCAATGGTCATTATCTTTAATCTTAAAAGATAACATTCTCATACATGCCTCGTACCCAAATACATTGAATAGACATATAATATGATTCAACATCAATCTCTCTCTCATCTCACCATTCTCGTGGTATCGATGTAGTAATCGTTTTAGATATCTGAATCTGCGTAAGTCTTCATTGAAATCCTCAATGTCTTGACATTGTGGGTCATCATAATGCTTTTGTGCAAAGGCGTTAAAGTTTTTGGCTGTGATTTTGTCAAAGAGACTCATAATATAATATTTTGTTTAGTTGTTGTCTACTAGTATATTTAGTAGACATAACTAAGAGGTTAATCTAAACGATTGAACCGTAAACTTTGAACGAACCAGTTTCTAGTTGTTCATATTTAACTTTGAGAGAGATATTCTTCTCTTCTTTCTCAACTTCGTCAAAAGGTGTGTCAACTGACTTACCAAATACACCACCAAACTGAGTAAACTCTAAGTTTAATTCGCCTGAACCAGAGAACTCTTCGTCTTGTACTACGCCATGTCCTTCTGTTTGAACTTTCTTATGTAAACCCATTTGAGATAGTTTTGATTCCATCTGTTGAATAGCAGCCATAGGGTTCATGAACTCTGATACTGCAACATGACCCAACACTGCGTTAAGTTTGTTCTTAACTGATTGTGAGTCTATGTCATAAGGTACTGTTGAGTCTAACCCAAAGTCACCACCTAAATTTTCTGTTAAATATTCGTTAAATGTTTTCATATTTTTTCCTAACTTGATGTTGCAACACCAACACCCAATATTTCGGCGCTAGCGGCAAAGATTTCATCTGATGCAAGTTTATATACTACTTCAGTACCAGATGCCTTTAAAGTAAATGTACCTATTAGTACATTTGCACTGGTCTCGACTGATATTAATCTATCAGTCGTTCCAGAATTCACTAGTCTTACACATGATGAAGACCCGAAGTTTGAACCATTATTTGTGGATGTACCACAAGCTGCTTCAGTTCCTAATACTTTTATTTTCATAATCTATTCCTTTAATTAAGCAACTACTGTTACTGTACCAGCGGCAGTACCAATTCCTGCGACACTAGTGATTGTTGAAACTGTAGAAGTTCCTTTATCTTTAATAGTACCACCATTTAAACTCATTGGGTTAGTGCCAACTGAAAGAACATCGTTTTCGTTAGTAGCGGCGTTTGCAGCTCCAATAACTAGTGAGAATGTTAATTCGTTAGTGCCTGAACCTGATGCATATGAAAGTGCATGTGGGCCACGACCTGAACCTGTTCCTTGGTTTCCGTTAGTAACGGATAGTTGAGGTGTTCCAGTAACATCAACTGCCTCGTTGAATAATGCCTTAACTGAGAGTGTAAACCCAGCAGACTTATCAGCGGCAGTAGTTACCCATGAAAGTTTAGTGATATCAGCAGCGCCAAGTTTAGTCGTTAGACTTCTCATTGCAACTAGTCGTTCTGTTAGTGTTCTTGAACCAACTGATTTAGAAAGTTCCCAACCACCTGCTGTGGCTTGGCACTTGTCTTTTTCAGCAGTACTCAAGTAATTTGGTTTTGACTCAGAACCTGATGTGTGTCCCCATAATGCCATTTTAATTTCCTCTTTGTGTTTTAACCAGCAACTTTTAGTATCGCATTGAATGTTTTACTAAAAGTATTTGTATCTTTCTGTAATAGTTGTAAGTATTTAGTTCGAATTGGCGCTCTAACCTTCATTAAAGTGTCATGAACTTTGACTGCATCTGCATTCTTAATCTTAATCTTCTTCATATCATCTGTTCTGACTTCACCATCCTTGGTTCCGTCTTTGAATTTACGAAGTTGAATCAACATTGTAGCGTCAGGTCTGTTTTGAACTCCTGTCGCCTTTGATTGCATTGCATCTAAGGCACGATTGAAGACTTCATCTTCAGATGCCTCTGCATACTTACCCTTTGCCATATTAGATATCTTATCTATTTTGGCTTTCAAATCTTTCTCGTTCTTTGATTGTGCAACAGCACGAGCGATTTTCTTATTTCCTGCATCTGACATCATACCAAAGTCAGCAATCTTTTCCATTACTTGTTTGACATTTCTTGACGCCTCTACTGCATCCATAATTTGTTTCTTGGCGTAACCCAACTTCTTTAATTTCTCTTTAAAGATTTTAGTTCTGCCGTCTGATACTTTGATAACATCCATTAGTCAGCGACCTTTCCACTCTCAATAGCATCAACATATTCGTCTAAAGCTCTTCTAGCGTCTACAATACCATCATTGCATTTTCTGAGATAGAGGGATTTACCATTTTGTAATTTGTTCATACTTTTGTATGCACTCTCTAGCATTTTATCAAGTTTCCTAACATCTCTTAATTCGGGGTTAGGTCTAAATGCTTCTCCTAACTCTACCTTTGTGTTTTCTTCTGTAAGTTCGACAAATGATTTTAAATTCATGTTATTTCTCGTCAAAATGTTTGATTGTTGAAGGGTCACCATATGATGATTTGCCTCTTGCAATTGCATCAAAGTCTCTAAGTTTCTTCTTAGTTCCACTCATAACGATTACTGTATCATCTCTACCTTTGTTCATAGTAATCTTTAGACCCATCATTTTAGCAGACTGATTGAATTTTTGTTCTTCAGGTCTCTGCATCTTCTTAACTCTGTAAGTAATCATCTCTTCTTCTATTGAGTTTGTCCACTCATCTACTAGATGTTTGTATGTGTCAAATTGATTTGATTCTGAAGCATCTGATGAACTATCGTGTTTTTTACCATGTTCAGCGTCTTTATGTTTTCTTAGAGCAAGGGTCTTTTTTTGTTTTTCTAGTCGTTTAAGATTCTTTTCTCTTTCTGACTTTGCGAATTCTTTAGACTTATCTGTTGGTTTCATTTTTCTTAGATTGTGTTCTCTCTCTTTCTTCAACAAATCTTTCTGTCTATCAGTCATGTCACTCTGAGATTTCTTTTTCCATTCTGAACCATCATCGTCTTCTTTTAAGTCTTCTTCCCACATATTTCTATATGTGTCCATTACTGATTTGATAGCCATGCCTTTGGCCTCTTCGTGTTCTTTGTAGTCTACTTCGTCTGTCATGTACCCAGCGAACTTACCTTTCTGGATGGTGTTCTTCTTAATGATGTTAGATAGTTTATCTTTCTTCTGAAGAAGTTTCTTTGCCTTCATTCTGTCGTGGTACATAAATGTATATGTTTTACCATCTTTCTCATCTTTAACTGAGTAACCAGTAGCAGTCATCTTAGTGACTTTACCTTGTCTCTTATTACCTTGTTTAGGTTCATAGAAATCTACACCTGTACCAGTTTTGATATCTTTCTTACCCTCTGCACCCATACCATGTTGTGCGAGTTTTCTATAGTTTTCTTGAATTGGTGAATTGAATGTTTCTTCTGCAAGTTTATCCCAACCACCACCGTGGTCTTCTGCGGTCTTTAGTTTACTTAATGCAACATATAGAGGTTGTAAGTCCTTACCATCATCATAATCGGTTGTTTTACTGTAAGATTTGTCAATCATAAGACCGACTTTGTATGCACTCGAACCTTCCATTGGTGTTGAGTAAACTGGTTTTTGTTTGATTTTGTTTTTCTTACAGTATGCATCAATCATATCTGTTGCTTTAATGAAGTCTTTCTTATTCTCTTCTGAAGTGATTCTGTCTCCTTTACCACCTCTGAATTGAATGTAGAAGTCTACACATCTAGGATACTGTTTGTCACTGTAAGGTTTAAACTTTTCTGATAAGTCGTTAAGGTCATCTCTGAATGTTTCTTCGTTTGCATATCGTAATGCGTTCTGAACTTCTTTTGCCTTGAGAATAGCATCACCAAAGAACTTCTTGATTTCTTTAGATGCGATATCCATAGCACCACCCATATCAAGTGCAACTTCTACTGCTTTCTTGATATCGCCTGGTTTTACTTTGTTTCTTCTGAAATATGTAGATACTTCTCTACCAGTCAATTTCATCTTACCATAAGGACCTAAAGGATTTACTTTTCCATCCTTGTCTAGTATTGTCTTTGCCTCTTGAAATAGATTCATGAGTTACTTCCTATGATACTGAGTTAATTATTTTCTTGACTGTTTCGAAACCATACTTATTGATAAGTACATTGAAATCTTCTTTCATTGCCTTTAAATCTTTTAGATTACCACGATATTTGATTTTG
>Ga0209634_1000249_pt1 | contig 42233 bp, 57 predicted proteins | sample LinPmetageLP40_FD_184043 | JGI IMG/M metagenome (GOLD analysis project Ga0209634, IMG submission 184043) | Marine viral communities from the Pacific Ocean - LP-40 (SPAdes) (version 2) | ecosystem: Environmental > Aquatic > Marine > Oceanic | place: Pacific Ocean | collected 2010-08-26 | reverse complement strand
TTTTTTATGTCTTTATCCCAACGTAATTAAAACGTATCCCTAAAGTGTACAAAAAGTACACATTTACCCACCTTTTCCCACTTTTCTGTTAAATTCCCATACTCTTATTAGATATCAGAACAGTATTTCCCATATATGACATAATGTCCCATAGCTCTGAACTAATCTAAAAGTAGGTTAAAGTGGGTACAAACTCCCATATGTGGGTGATTCAGCTGAAGGGAAGGTATGTTACCCAAAATACAGTAGATATGAGGTACAGTCTCACCTTTTCATTGACCGAAAAAAAAAATATTATCTGAGAAAACAAAAATCGGACATTATGTCACTCGCTTTGTGGGATAAATGTACCCCAAATTCACCCAATATTTCCCACTAAAAAGTTATTAACAGCAAATATATGACACAATGTCACCCAGCGAAAAAGTTATTAACAATTTGGGGGGTATGACAGAGTGTCAGTTGATAACTTTTAGGTTAAAAGCTTGTATATATCAGAAAAAAGTCGTATATTAGAGGGGGCGTATATATAAAAAAAAATGAACCAATCCATAAATGGTAATGACACAGTGTCATATAGGGGTATATAGGGGTGCTTGTCCTTTTGAATTCGGATATAAACACTAAATTGTTAATAACTTAACATAAATTTAACATTAAAAGCTTGTATATGTTAAATATTATCACTATATTGTAGTGTATTAAGGTTGAGGTTTAAGAATTTTGATACAGGTTCAAAGTAGTTGAGGGATTAAGCTCCCCTATGATACGAAACGAATATCCAAACCCAATGGGGGAGTAGCTTCTCGATACGATTGGGTAACAAAAAAAAGTGAACTAAATAAAAATTAACTAAATAACAGATATATGACAAAGAATGAGTATGGTAGGGTAAGACAAGTAGGTAAGAGCTACGAGAATGGGTATTGGGATAAGATAACCTATTGGAGTGGAATCCTTAACGAGGCAATCGCCAGTAAGAACCTAAGAGGGGTTGATTCAGCTCATAGGAAGTTGGATTACTTTATTGGGAGAGAGTGGGATACCAATCCTCAACCTCAGTCCTAATGACTGAGAGAGGGGGGTGGGGGTATTTAAACGTAATCCTCAGAAAATCAATGACTTATAACCGCGTGTTATGGGTTTGCGTATCGGTGTTCGCTTTTCTCCCTATAGAAAACCTCTCTGAAAGGATATATAGGTATATATAATAAAATGATGTATAATTAAAATAGTAAAGATATGAATAAAAAAGAATGGATTTGGATGGGTAAGGTTTCAGGAGGAAATCACCATTATAACGAAGGTAACGAAATTATTAATCAAGGTAAATCACCACAACAGATGGAAGCTTCCTATATGGGAGCATTTGTATCCTTCTTAGCATTGGGTATTTTACTGATAGGGAGTTTGATATGGGAACTGATAAAAAATTGGTAAAGGTTAAGTTAACCATGCAAGAGATATGGTCGGCTATGAGAGGTTCTATTCAGAAGAGTAAGAAGGTATATACTCGTAAATCTAAACATAAGGATACTTATTGATATGAAAAAAATATTAGTGTTTATAGGTAACCTATTTGATGTAGGATGGTGGGCTGATAAAATCAACCAAAAGTTAGGTATATACGAATGGGCTAGAAAATCATCTTTCCGTAAGTGGCAAGAAGGATTGACTGGTTGGAAGTATTGGGTATGGCAAATAGTAGGTGGTTTAACCTTTGTCTGTGTTATGGAGTTTCTACTGAATAAGGTAGGAATGACTATGTTACCTTTTTAAAAGAGAATGGATGAAAAAGAATAAAAATTTTTGGGATACTGTAATAGCCATTGGATTACTCCTTTTTGGGTTGGTGTTGTTTGGTTCTATTTCTTCGTGTAGGAGTTCCTCTCTTCCTCAGAAGGAATGTTGTTCCCATACAGGGGTAAAGGATACCTCTGTTACAGATACGAAGGTAAACTTTGATTTAGTTAAGAAGGATGGGGTTATCATTATACTCCCTACTATAACTAAGGATAGTATTAAGTAGTTCTTCAGCACTTTACTGATTTTAATCTACCTCACTTTTTTTTAGTTATCCTTCACCAATGGTTATAACTTTAAGTGATTGTATTCACCTATGGTGTTAATAACTTTAACAAAGATTTAACAAATTAGATTTGGATAGTTGGATTATTATTCGTATATTAGTAGTCTAATATAAACAATCAAAATTATGAGTTTAAGAGATAAAGTACAAGGATGGATAGATAATGGGTTTACACCCGCTCAATCTCCTTTATGTTCAAAGAGGTTAGTAATAAAGAACCTCAACCAAATCAATCAATTATTAAAAGAAGATTCACCGTATATCGCACAACAAAGAATTGAGTTTCTTATTATGGATATAGAGAGTGGTAAATTAGATGGGGGTAAGTTATGATATATGATTCTAACAATCCTTTATCGGATGAAGAATTAGATAAGTTAGGAAACGAAGATTTCGATTCCTTCTTAAAATACTTAGATTCTAAAGCTGAGTATTTAAAAGGATTCACCAAACCATTAGGCCAATATCACACTAAACGATTTGCGGCTATGGATGCTCAAAGTAGAGGTGAAGATATTACAAATGACCTTATAGAGAAGGCAGGTAAGATAGGTAAAGAGGGTGATGATAAACGTACTCAATCTATAATAGATAAGATGAGTGAAATGGATTTAGATAAACCTGATTTAAAGGTTAAGAACCATAAGACTAATCGTTCCCAATGGTTTGAATAAATTTTCCTAAAATTTTTCTAAAAGTTCACACACTTTCCCACATTTGGGTGGGGGTAAAGATTTAACAATTTCTTAACATTGAAAGCTTGTTTATTAACGAATTTAGTCGTATCTTTACTATGTAGTAAAGAGGGAGATAAATCTCCAAGTAGTAATAGTAATAATTAAAAAATGATAAATATGTTAAATACCGAAAAACCTAAAGTAGTAAAGCCGTGGTCTAATGAGATGTACGATTGGAACGATAAAGTTTCCGAACTAATGAAAACAGAAATCGAAATTCAAATAGAAAAGAATAAAGATAATTGGGATAAACTCAACGAACTGATGGAGTTGTGTGGTGGTATCAAATACGGAGATGGTTATCACGTTGAAGAACTATACAAAGGTTGTTTAAATGAATTAGATGGTGTTCAAAACTATTGGTTGAACGAAGAATGGCCATACTTTGTTAAGTTAGGTACTGTTACCGATTGTGTTAAGATTGATTTTGTTGGATACTAAAATATAGATATGAAAAACTTAATGACTAAAGAAGAGGTTCAAAATGTTGTTGATGAGGTTTATCCTAAGATAGAGAAACACTATGGAATTTCTAAGTTCCACGAATGTACTCCTTATACTGAACTCCATCACAACATTTATCTACGAATCATCGGTGAAGATTTAGAAATGGGTGAGGATGATTATCCTACCGAAGTAGAAGAGTTCGGAGAAGCCGACCCCGCCGCTGAATACGATAGAGAATTAAACACTATTGTTGTTTATCATCCTAAGATGAAAGATAGAAAAGATGTGATTCAAACTTTGATTCACGAATATCAACACCATTTACAATCTCCAATATGGATGAAACGATATTATGATATGGGATACCATTATGGTAATCATCCATACGAAGTAGCAGCTACCAAAGAAGAATCTAATTGGTTAATGTTTAATTAAGATATGAGTATAGATGAATCATACAACAACGCTTATCAACTATTAGTGGGGGAGACCACTTACGATAAGTTAGCAGAACAATCAAAATTCTACCTACCTATCAATCACGAAGATTCCGAAATGTTATTGAAACATTTTGAAGGTATTGAGGATTATGAGAAGTGTAGTAAATTAGTAAAAATTAATAAATAAAAATTATGTTTAAAAAAGTAAAAAGTAAAGTACTAACCTATCTATTTACAGATTGGGTTAACAATGAAAAAGATGTTGAAACGTTAATGTTAACGAAACAACTAATTGATATTCGAAAGAATGAGATTACAGGTCATACCCCAATCATAGGATTTAGAACACATTCAAATACAGTTGGGAGTATTAAGTGAAACGAATAAAATTACTAATCATAATGTTGGTTGCATGTCAATCAACTTATGGACAATTCTACCAATACGGAGAATTCATACTAACTGAAAAAGATAAACAATATCACTTTACTGCTGGAGTAATCGTTACCACTATTGGATACGAATGGGCTCTACGAAAATACGGAAATAAGAAGAAAGCATTCTTCATCGGATTGGGAGTAGGATTAACTGCTGGTATAGCTAAAGAATCATTTGATAATTGGAGAGTGGGTAACTACTTTGATGAAAGAGATTTACTCGCTACTATGATGGGTAGTTTATCTGTAACCATTCCATTATCAATATTTAGAAAACCCAAACTAAAATATACACATTAATATTTGGATATATGGAATTAATTTTGTATATTACATAAATGAATAAGAGTTATGTACACAGTTTAGCCCAACTTAAAGCTATGGATGATGAGCGTATTCATTCATTATACCACAAAAAAGAGTGGTTAATAGGTGATGGGGATAGTATTAAGTACATATATAAAGTTTTAAAACGATGGAACACAAAAGAAACGGAACTTTAGGGTTCACTGCTGGTAACTTTGATTTAATACATCCTGGTTATATACATACATTTAAAGAAGCTAAACGTCATTGTGATACGTTTATTGTATTCTTACAAATAGACCCTTCAGCCACTAGATATACTAAGTATAAACCTGTCATTCCTTTATATGATAGACACACCACTTTGATGGCATTAGAAGATGTTGATGAGGTATATACATACCAAACCGAAAATGAACTATATAAACTAATAGAGTTCTTCAAACCAGATATCAGAATATTAGGTGATGATTACATTGGTAAATCATTTACAGGCGATGACCTCCCACCGAAAGTTATATACACCACCAGGTCACATGGATGGAGTACAACTAAGTTAAAGAATTTAATAACAATACAAACAGTTAAACAAAACCCAAACATATTAAAAAATGAAGAAGATTAAAAGATTTGTATCTAAAGTAGATACAGGAGATATATTCCTAATGAGTGCACTAGGATTATACATATCGTTAATAGTGTACTCATTATTTATCTATTAACATTATGAAATTAGATTTTAGAAGTAGAACAACCTACACTCTTACACAAGTAACAGAGGCAATCACATTAGATTCAGAAGATTTCAGAAACGCAGTACCACCATATAAAGGTGAAACTGAAGAAGATTTTTGGGATTATATAAACGATAACCTTTCCGATTGGGAAGCTGAAGAATACATCGGAGATAACGAAGATAACTTTTCTGAAGATTTAAAGGATAAGTTGTGGCAGGCGTTTTACGAATATCCAACCCAAGAAATGTTTGATTCACGAATGAAGAGTGATACGATAACTATGGAAGCTGGTAAAATTGATGAAGAGTACACTAAGTACAATGGGTTTAACGCTAAGTACAATAACGATTTTAGTTAATGGCAAATATAATAAACACTAGAATAGAAATAGAATCAGATAACCCAAAGGTATTTGAATTCTTAACTAAATGGTTTGAAGGAATAGAACATAAGGATATGTTTGAAACTATGTTCTTATATAATAAACTATATGGTGATGTACCATACGATAGAACTGATTATGTAGATAAGATAGGAACTAAGTGGTGTTATATGGTTGATACTGATTTAACTGAATCATATGGTTCTATTAATTTAGAATCAGCATGGTATCCACCAATTCAAGCCTTTGAAGAACTAACAAAACAATTACACCAAATAGATAATGATGTTATTATGAGTTATGAATTTGAAGATGAAAACATATATAATACACATGGTGGTGGTGCAGGATATAGAGGTAAGTTCAAACACTTAAAAGGAAATTTAAAAGAAGATTCTTTTGGTGAAGAACCTGATTGGGATGATTCTGAGAAGTATGAAGAGTGGTATGAAAACGTAAGAGATTCTTTAGATGAATCAAAATCTACACTAATGAATAAATCAAAAGATGAGGTAATCCGAATCGTAAATTAATTAACCGAAGGACCGGTAGCTCAGTTGGATAGAGCAACAGACTTCTAATCTGTAGGTCGTAGGTTCGAATCCTACTCGGTTCACTAAATATATTTTAATATTTATTAATAAGTTAACATTAAAACCAATAACATGAATCATAAGATTTCAAGAAGATTGTATCAGGCATTAGAAGCTAGATACACCGCAGATATATTAGATGCAAGAGCACGATTATCTGTTTATTTCGAATCACCTGTTGCAATAGGTGAACACCCACAATTTACTGAAGAGATAGATAAACTATTAGGTCAGTTAGAATCCTCAACTGGTAAGTTGGATACACTCTCTAAAAACTTCGGTAACGAATATGGGGCTAATATACCAACGACTCAAATTGATGAAAAAGGGAAGGAGATACTTAAAGGGTAACTCCAATCGGATGGGGAATTAGCTCAGCTGGCTAGAGCACTACGCTTGCACCGTAGGGGTCATCGGTTCGAGTCCGATATTCTCCACCACCTGCTCCGTTCGTCTAACGGTTAGGACATATGGTTTTCATCCATAAAATAGGAGTTCGATTCTCCTACGGAGTACAAACTTTAAAAATTAATTAACACAAAAGCTTGTGTACGTCAAATAATTTTCGTATATTAGTATTCTAATATGAAATGGGAAGCAGTAAATATAAGTGATAAAATCGTATATCTGAAAGATATAGTGATGAACTCTACCAACTATAAAGATGGTGATGAGTATATTATCAACGCTTTAATTACAGGTTCTAACAATACCTTTAGTGGTGAGATGGGATTTAATATAAAACCCCATCATATGAAGTTTATGAGGGAACTGTGGGATAAACACATAGAAACTCAGATAGATGATAAAGTAATCAATAGGATTAAAAAAAGAAAACAATGAGTGAATTAAAAGAAATAGAAAAAATACTTGAGGAAGCTTCTTCAGTTGGAATTAGAAGTAAAACTATAGAATCCGCGTATAATATACTGAATAGAAATCCTGATATGGATAGGGTATCTGCTTATAATTTAGCATTCAATACATTATTATCAACTACAGATGAGGTTGATGCACGAGATATTGTTGATAAACCAATATACGTTGATAACGAAGATGATGATTTAGATTACTCAGTAGATGAAGTTAAATTAAAGTTTTTTGAAGGTATAGATGATATTGATGAATCATTAGAAGAGGGAATTAGTTAATGACAAACGAAGAACAGATAGAAGAGATACTTTGGGAAGCTCACGCACATGGTATCCGAAATGAAGTTATGGCAGAGGCTATAAAGTTAATGGTACTAAATCCTAAACTGGGTAGATTACAAGCATACGAACAAGTCTTAAACAAATATATTTGAAATACATAACACAACATCCAATTAAGAAATCTGATTTAGGATTTCACGGAAACCTATTCGGTGGTAAATTATTAGCATGGTTAGATGCCGCGGCCGCTGGATTCGCATCTGAGTTTTGTGATACTCCAAGAATGGTAACTAAGGCAATTGATAAATGTATATTCAATAAACCTGCAAGAGAAGGTCAACTCTTAAAGATATATGGTGATGTTGAATCCATAGGTGGTTCATCTATAAGATTAATATTAGAGGCTCGTTCTCACAATGTTTACAATGGTAAACAAAACTTAATCCTAAGAACAAACATAACATTTGTTAGGATAGATGAGATGGGTGATGCTATTCCAATCTCAGATAGAGTAAAAGATAAATTACCGAATAACAAAATACTAGATTAATGATAAGTTGGTATTTTATATTAGGTGTAGTATTTGCCTTTGTAATGGAAATTACAGTTTCAAATGGATGGAATCCTAAAGTTCCAGATTATCAACGAATAAAGTTTAATAACTTTGAAAGACTAATTATGATATGTGGTTGGCCCATATTTCTAATTAGAACAATACAAAACTACCTCAACAAAAAATCTTAATCAACTGATAGTCAGTTATTTACACAATCACTATCACCGCCCCCAAAGATTTAACAATTTCTTAACATTAGAAATTAGGATATATCATTATTTTTTCGTACTTTAGTATAGTAATAATTAATAAGAGATATAATATGAAAAATTATCAGTCAATTTTAACGGCAGCAGTAGGATTAGGAGTTGCACTCCTTACAATTAATGGAACTATTCAACAATATATCACATTTAGTGGTGTTTTAAACGAAATAGCCTTCACTATTATGGGTTTAATGTTATGTATATGTGGTTTAATATCGTTAGATTATAAGAAATTAGTAAAAGGTTTACTATAATTGTTAATAACTTGTTGATAACTTTTGAAAATAAACGTTAAAAAGCTTGTTTAAATGGAAAAAAAGTCGTACTTTAGTAGGGTAATAAGGGTTAATAATAAATAAAAAATATATGAATAGAGTTCAAAGAGATAGTAAAAAGTATAGTTCCTTTTGGTTAAAGGATGATTTGTTTGATGATGTAGATGATGGGTTAAATCCAATTGAATCCAAACATTCTAATCTGATGGCATTAGCCTCTTATAAGAAATCAATTGGTAACTTTGTTAACATTGTTACTAATGATAACATTCCAGTTAAGTTTGATGTTAGGGGTGGTGATTCTTATACTGATGGTAAATCAGTTGTGATTTCAGCTAAGATGGATGATAAAGATTTTGATTCAACCGTTGGGTTGGCTCTTCACGAAGGTTCTCACATTAAGTTAACTGATTTCAATTCGTTAGATACACTTAACAATAATATAGAAGAGGTTGTTGGTGTTCCCTTCATTACAGAGATGATGGAGAAACATTCTATGAAAGAGTACGAAGCTGAGAACTACACCAGAGGTATCGTTAAGAACTTACTTAACATTATCGAAGATAGAAGAATTGATTACTACATCTATTCTACCTCTCCTGGTTACAAAGGTTACTACCACTCAATGTATGAGAAGTACTTTCATTCTAAGGTGGTTGATAAGGGATTACAATCTTCTGAGTATAGAGATTTAGATTGGGATTCTTATATGTTCCGTATTATAAATATCACCAATTCAAATAGAGATTTAGATGCACTTCCATTGTTAAGAAAGGTGTGGAATCTAATGGATTTAAAAAATATTAAAAGATTAACCAATACTAACCAATGTATGGAGTTGGCATCTGAGATTTTCAAACTGATTGAGAACTCACTTCCAGCTAATCAGAAACCAATTGAATCACCTAATCCACAAAATGGTGGTAGTGGTGATGATTCTGATGAGGAACAATCTGAAGGTAGTGGTTCTGGTGGTGGTGGAGATAACTCTGAAACTAATGGTACTGATAACACCGAAGGTAATGGTGGTGAACCTAAAGATGGTTCTAATGATACCGATGATTCTAAAGGTGATGGAGAGGGTGAAGAAGTTAAAAGTGGTAGTGGTTCTTATGACCCGAATGGAGCTGGTGGTAGTGGTATGGATTCTCAGATTACAGATGTTAAGAGTGGTAATGGTATGATGAGTGATAGACAAAAGAAACAATTGGATAACGCTATTGAGAAACAAAAGAAATTTCAGAATGGTGATATTAAAAAGAAGATGGTTTCCAAAGGTGAATCTAAGAAATTAGATACATTAGTTAAAAGTGGTATCGAAGAAAAGTTAGTTGGTAAAGATTACCAATCTGATTATTGGAGAAAATCAAAACAAACTCCTGTAATGATTGTAAGAAACTACTCTAAACAATTAGTTGATTCTGATATGATTTCAATGTTATCTTCTTACTCTTGGAGTTCCGAAAGAAACGAAGAATGTGTTAAGAAGGGTATCACATTGGGTACTGTATTAGGTAAGAAACTTAAACTCAGAAATGAAGAAAGAAGTTTGATTACACCTCGAATGAAAAATGGTAAAATCTCAGGTAGATTATTACATGAATTAGGAATGGGTAACACAAATGTGTTTGACCAGATAGTAACTAATAAACACAATCCCGCTTTAGTTCACATCTCAATAGATGCTAGTTCATCGATGGGTGGTAGAAAATGGGAACAAACACAAACTTCCGCAGTTGCTATCGCTAAAGCAGCTTCAATGACTTCTAATTTAGATGTGGTTATATCTTACAGAAGTATTCAACATGACGGAACTTGTCAACCACTTATGTTAATCGCTTACGATAGTAGAAAAGATAAGTTCTCTAAGATTCAACAAACATTCAAATATCTTAACCCCTGTGGAACTACTCCTGAAGGTTTATGTTTTGAATCTGTATTAGATGAGATTGTTAAAACTAACAAAGGTGTTGATTCTTACTTCATTAATTTCTCAGATGGTTGGCCAGGTTTCTCTAATAGAGATATTGATTATGGTGGACATGAAGCTGTAGCTCATACAGCCTCTCAAGTTAAGAAAATCCAACAAGCTGGTGTTAAGGTTCTTTCGTACTTTGTGTACGAAGGTTACGAAGGTGGTATTGAAAACTTCAAATCAATGTATGGTAAATCAGCAACATCAGTAGATTGTACGAATCTAATGGCGTTAACTAAAACATTAAACAAATTGTTTCAATAAAATTGTTAATAACTTTTTGAAAATAATCAAAATAAGTTTGGTTTATTCAAAAAAAAGTCGTACATTAGTAGGGTAATAAGGGTTAAGAGTTTAACCGAATTAAAAATTAAAAAATAAAAAATATGAAAAAATCGATTGGTAAGTATGAGTTAGAGTTGACAGGTTCAATGGTAACGGTTAAGGTTAATGGTGAGTTAGTGGGAGCTAAAGAAGTTAATCCGAATGAGGCAGTTAGTGGGTTTAATACCATCTACAATACATTAGAGAAAGTTTCTCTATCAAAAGATTTAACAATTTGTTAACATTAAAAATTAGGAATTGTAAAATATAAGTCGTACTTTAGTAGAGTAATAAGAGTTAATAGTAATAATTAAATAGTAAATATATGAGTAATAAAAGTCAAAGAAGTGTTTTCCTTCAATCAAAGAAAAATGAGAATAAGGAGATTATCCTTATCGATACCAATGGAACTGAGTTCTTCGTTCCACAATTAAATGAAGTGGGTTCTTCACTTTATAAAAGGTGTATATCCGCCGCTAACAATCCAACTAAGTTCTGTATCAAAGCTAGAATTAGTGGAAACCTTACGGATGGTTCTGTTGAGTTCAACAGAGTTCCAGGTGAGAAGTTCAATGGTTCTGAACCTGTAACTAACTTCAACAAACCTAATGGTGGGTTGGAACAATTTCAAATGAAACAAAAACCAACTATGGAAGTTGCAGATAAACCAATGGAAGAAGATTTCCTAAAGTTCATCCACAATGAATCCAAAGATTTAAAACCACAGATGTTGTTTATGAACGAACTGAAGTGGAAGTACCTAATCAGAAACATTCTGAGAGGTAAGAATATTATGATGACTGGTCCCGCTGGTTGTGGTAAAACTATGGCCGCTAAAGCCGCCGCTAATTCCATTGAAGGTTACTCTATGGAGATTTTTAACTTAGGTTCTACACAAGACCCGAGAGCTACTCTAATCGGTAACACTCAGTTCGATACTAAAAAAGGTACTGTGTTCTCTCCTTCACCATTTGTGAAAGCTATCCAAACCCCAAATACAGTTATTGTATTGGATGAGATTACTAGAGCACATCCTGAAGCTCACAACATTCTAATGAGTGTATTAGATGTTGGACAAAGATATTTAAGATTAGATGAAGCGGCTGATTCACCAGTAGTGAAAGTTGCTGAAGGTGTTTCCTTTATCGCTTCCGCTAACATCGGTAACGAATACACATCGACTAGACAATTGGATAGAGCAATCGTTGATAGATTTACAATCATCGAAATGGATACTCTAACTTCTGAGGAAGAAACTTCATTACTTATGATGATGTATCCTTCGGTTGATGAAGTTGTTCTTACTAACGTTGCTAAGATTACTTCAATGACTAGAGGTGATGTTAAGAAAGAAACTCCAACTCTATCGAATTCACTTTCGACTAGAACGGCAGTTGAGATTGGTTCTCTACTGTATGATGGTTTCACCTTATCAGAAGCCGCTGAGATTACTATCTACCCATTGTTTGAAGAAGCTGGTGGAGCTCAATCAGAAAGAACTTACGTTAAACAATACGTTCAAAAGTTTGTTGGTTCTACTGAAGAAGAAGATTTATTTAACGTAGAAGGTGGTTCAACTGAAAATGTTGACATCTCAAACCCATTTTAATAATTACTCTTGATTACTCCCAAAGAACTCCCACCGACCTCATTACAAATAGGTGGGAGATTATTTGGAAATTAAGAAATTATTTTGTATATTAGTAAAAAGAATTATTATGAATAAAAAGCAAGTAGGAGCTAAAGCAATATTAGAAACACTAACCGAAGATGGATTCTTCGATAATGAGTGGATTGATGAACATAAGTTCAGACCCCGCTATCTCAACGCTGTATCTAAGTTAGATGAAGATACAACTACATTCGGAATGTTATTTGAATTAGCTGAGAAGATTTCCAAAGATGTTATTAGAGAAAACATAGATAGAACTATGGGTGATTTAATTAAAAAGGGATTAGTAGAATCTGTAGATTCTGATTCCGATGAACCAACTTATAAATTAAATATAAATAAAAATGAGTAAAGATTTACTAAACGATAATCCGATTCCAGATGATTTTTGGAATGAGTTATCAGATAACGAAAAAGAAGCTCTAACTAAGGCACAAGATGAAGCCTCACAAGAGTATCAAAACTACGATGAGTGGAAAGAAATGGATGAATCTTATTTCGAACACTTACGACAACGATTTGACAAAGGACCAGAAGAGATTGGGCCGAGAGTATGGAAATCATACCAAAACAAATTCCTTCCACTTCAATTGATGGTTATCCCAGCGGGTAGACAACATGATGGAGATAAGGTTGTTCAGATGTTTCACTTAATTGTGGAAGATATGGAAGGTGGTGAATGTAATGGAGAGTATTCTCTTATATCAGAAACCGAACTATTAGACAAGTATAATTTAACATTTAATAATTAATAAAAAAGTAAATATGAAGTATTACAAAGCAAAAGTAAAAGTTATCACACAAGATGATAAAGGTAGACAAAAGAAAAACGTAGAAGAGTATTTAGTACACGCTGTATCTGTAACAGATGCAGAAACTAAAGTTCACGAAGAATTTAAGAATGATTCTGTTGAGTTTGAAGTTACATCTGTATTAGAAACTAGAATTATAAAAGTAATATAATGGCAGTAGAAACATATCTTATAGGAAGTACTGTAGTGGTTAATGTATTTGGAGTAAATAGAGTTGGAAGTGTAACTGAAAAGGCTAAAACTGTAAAGGGTTATAGATATCTCATCCATACAGAAGATGGTAAAGAACATGAAAATGTTTATGTAGATGAAGGAACTGTAACAACTTACATAGATAGTAGGTTAACAAAATCATTTGTGAACCAACAGACACAGACCAACAAACTTATAAACGATACTATTGATATAATAAATAATAATTAAGAAATGGAAATTGATAAAGCTAAATTTAAAAGATTACAAAAGAAAGTAATTGCTAAGTATCCAAAAGCTAAAACTATCAGAGATTCCAGTGGACTGTATTATGTACACGATGGTGAGGGTAATTTCCTCACCAACGAGTATATGATTCCGAATCAAAAAACTGTAGCGGGAGCGTGGTTTTGGTTTGCGGATACAATGAAAATTAATCAGAACATTGAAAGAACTCACCCTAAGAGAATGGACTTAAAATCATTTGAAGCTAAGTTCGCTAGAATCTCCAAAAGAAATAAAAAATAATATAGTTTCATTAAAGTTTATTTAATACTTATTAGTATAAGTTAAACAATTAAATTTAAAATGATGAAACGATATAACGGAAAACCAAGAGGAACTGTAAATCAAGGTGGAGCAACTCACCACAAAGATAGAAAAAAGTTTGAATCTATGGGTAAGAATTACAACTCAATAGATTTTGAATTAAGTGATAAAATTACTTTAAGTAACTATAAAGAAAGAAGTAATCCGATTGGTGATTTAGTAGTAGGTGGAAAGCGTGTTGAGTTAACGTGGTCCGAATGTAATAAAATAATTACAACATTAGAAGATGCGAAATCTACCCATCATAGAAAAATTCAGTTGGGATTGTTTTCATAACAAACCAATATGAATGAAGGCAGAAGATTTATTTAAAGAATTAGGATTAGGTGATGGGGATATGGAATCCGCTAGAGAGTGGGTTAATTATAAACATTTTTCTAAGACCATACCCGATGTATTAACCCTATCTGAATACTTGGATACTGTTTACAAAAAAGCAGTTACGATGGATGCCAAACCACACCAATGGTTCTCAGAACGATATATGACTGAACGATACTTAGAATCCGATGTGATAATTGGTGAAGGGTATATTACTAATTTAGTAGAACGTATTGATACTATTTTTGAAAGTGGTAGAGAGCTTGAACTACATATTCAAAAGTTCTTAGAGTTAATTCTAAACACCGTAGAAAAAAATAAATGGGCCCTAACTAAAGAAACTTTAATAGTTTTAAACCAAATCTACAAAGGAAAATAATATCACCCAATATTTATAACAAATGAGCATACACTATATAGAAGAACCATACAGACAAAAAGTAATCGATATCTTATCAACCGATAAAGATGATGATAACAAATTTATGGAACTTAAACTATATCTAATTAGTGAACCTTATTTTAAACACTTCACAAGTGAACCAGCGTGGTTAACTAAAGATATTATTAACGATTTCAAAAAATGAGTGGAGATTATACAATGGATTTTGAAACATACTGGGATGAATCTGAGTTTGAGTTTTTCTCAACATTAGAAGATAATGATAAACTTATGTACATATATGATTTATGTATTGGTGAACATTTAGGTGAAATGGAATTTGGCACAGAAAACGATATGTTAAACATAATGAATGATGCTTTAAAATCAATGGGTGATACGGAAGATGATGATGAATTAGAACCTGATTTTGATAATCGTGATTCTATAAGAAACCCAGTTACAGTTCAGATATCTACAGATAAACTCATAATAACAGGTCCAACGTTGGATGTTATACTAAAAGTAGCAAGAGATTTAGAAATGAATGGTATGATGTTAAGTGATAGGGAAATCCAATTTACTAAATTTGAACCTTGGGATGTTATTTTATCATACAATCTTATAGGACAGGGCCCTGCAATCTCTCTAAATTAGACAAAGTGTCAGTATGTATATGACAAAATGTCAGTAAAATACCTTTGGTACATTATTCGTACTATAGTAAACTGAATTGTTTAACTAAAATAAAAGGAAATTATGATTTTAACAAACCACGCGTGGAATTTAGTAGATGAACTCATTAAGAGAAATCACTTTAATCCAAAACCAACCACCAATAGTAATATGAAATTGGAAGATGATGTATTGACTATGGAGTTTGATGTACCAGGTCTATCAAAAAAAGATATCAGTATCAAAATAGAAGATTCTATTCTTCTTATTGAAGGTGATAACGATGATAGAACGTTCAACAAAAGATATAACATTAGTGAAGATTGGGATGCATCCAAAACTTCAGCTAAAGTAAAAGATGGTGTTCTTAAAGTATCCATTCCAAAGATAGAAGAAAAGAAAGCTAAAGTTATTGATATAACTATAAGTTAGTGTTTAGGAAAGAAGTTTTAAATATAAACAACACTCTATGGATTGTCAAACGAAGGATTCGGATTGATAGTAGACCCATTGTTCAGACGTGGAAAGAACATCTCCACTGCGACAAAGTATTTAAAAAAGAACCTTACTATTATTTTTGTGAGGAAGTTACGGATGTAGAGTGGGAAAATATTTAACAATTTCTTAACATAGGGGGCTTGTATAAGTCCCCTTTTTTTCTTATATTAGTAGTATAATAATAATTAATAATTGAACTATATGAATTTAGGCTATGCATGTATCAACATGACATTGGGTTCACAGAAACCCAAAATTACTACCAATCGTAGTATGATTAAAAAAACCTTTTTAGAAAAAGGTATTCCTTACGCATCTGAGTTAGGGATTCAAAATTGTAGAGATTTAGTGGAAGTTATCAAATGGAATCATCAGAACGGAATTAATTTCTTTAGGATGAGTTCTGATTTGTTTCCTTGGGCTAGTGAGTATCCTTTATCATCTCTTCCACATTACAATCGTATATGTAATCTTATGGCAGGTGCAGGTAACCTTGCTAAAAAGTATAACCAACGTATCACATCACATCCTGGCCCGTTCAATGTATTAGTATCACCACGTGAGCATGTAGTAGAAAACACCATCAGAGATTTAAGTATACATGGTGAAGTTTTTGATATGATGGGATTAAGTAGAACACCTTATAATAAACTAAACATTCATTGTAATGGAGTTTATGGAGATAAGATTTCTGCTATGAATAGATTCTGTAAGAACTTTGAGAGGTTACCAGAGTCCGTACAAACCCGTCTAACGGTAGAAAACGATGATAAGGCTAGTATGTACTCAGTAAAAGATTTGATGTACATACATGAAAGAATTGGCATTCCTATTGTATTTGATTATCACCACCATAAATTTTGTACTGGAGATTTATCAGAAGAAGAAGCTCTTAATCTTGCTGTAAGTACCTGGCCTGAAGGTATAACTCCAGCTGTACATTATTCAGAATCAAAAGCTTTAAATGAAAATCTTAACGTAAAACCTCAAGCTCATTCAGATTACATTAAAGAAATCCCTAACACTTATGGATTAGATGTAGATATTATGGTAGAGGCTAAAGCCAAAGAATTAACCATTTTAGAATACCTTCAGTAGAAGGCATAGTGTGGGTGTTTGACTTGTTTTAGTATTAATAAATATTATTTTAATACTTATTATTAAGATTATTGGGTTGCTTTCAACTCAATTCTTTTATTTAAATATAATAGATTTGTATATAAATACAGAACTCAAAGTTAATAAAACTAATTTTAGGAAAAAAATATGGATATTGTTAAAAACTTTTTTTCGAAAAAAGTAGGATTTGGATTTCTGATGGTGTTTTCAACACTATCTTTAGCTGGAACTGCCGCATATTACTCAGTATTTGGATTAAGTTCATTATTTGCAGGAGCTAAAACCGAAGTTATAATTATGGCATCTGCATTAGAGTTAGCTAAATTAGTTGTAGCATCATATCTACATAATAATTGGAGTAGATTGGGTTGGATTTTAAAATCATATCTTACATTAGGTGTTGGTATCTTAATGATAATAACCTCAGCCGGTATATATGGATTCTTAACATCCGCATATCAAACTACTGCAGACCAATTAACAATTATTGATAAGCAAGTTTTAGTAGTTGAGATGAAGAGAGATAGATTCTCAGAACAATTGGTTGATTATAAGTTAGAAAAAACTCAATTGAATAGTAATATCTCAGAATTAGCTAAAGGATTATCAAATAATAAAATTCAATATACAGATACTTTAGGTAACGTTATAACAACTACATCCTCTTCAACACGAAGAGTTCTTACAACTCAGTTAAACGATATGAAAGAACAACGTAATAGGGTTTCTATTAAGATGGAATCACTTACAGATTCAATTACTAAGTTGGATTTAAGAGTATTGGATATGGAATCTAATAATGAAGTTGCTGCAGAAATCGGGCCTCTAAGATATATGGCAGATATAACAGGCAAACCAATGGGGGTAATTGTAAATTGGTTTACTCTAATGATTGTATGTGTATTCGACCCATTGGCAATTGCTATGGTACTTGCCGTAAACAAATATTTAGGTAATGGTAGAAGAGAAGAAGAAGTTATTGTTAAAAAAGAATCTGTGATTCCACCAACATACAAAGAAGATGATGAACGAATGAATATCATAGGACAGAATGGAAACGATGGAATACATTATGATTCTGAAGAACTGATAAAAAAGAATGAAGAAATTTTGGCTACTGTAAAAGTAGAAAACCCAAAAAAGAAAGAACCAATATATAATCAGTTTTCTAAAGGATACTCTGATGGTGTTGCGGTGAATGAAGATAGACCATCAAATGATGATATAAAAACTTATTAAAAGCTTTGGTATTCTCAAATTTATTTCGTATATTTGATTAAATATAAAACTAAAAAAGTTATAAAACAACACATATGAGTGACTTATACAATGAAGGACGAACATCTACGGCTGGTAATATCGAACCAAAGTATGATGTAACGAAACAATCTGAGAGAGATAAACACTTTCAAGAGTTTAGAGAATTTGATTACGGATTAGATATTGAATCAAACATTATCTTAATACAGGATGAAATTAGCGAAGGTATGGTATTTGATTGTATATCAAAAGTTAGATTACTTAGAAAGATTAATAAAGATTTAAAATCAATAACCATATTATTGAATTCACCAGGTGGTAATGTAGTAGAAACATTAGCGTTAATAGATTACATTAGAACTTTAAAAGATAACGAGGGAATCACTACAAACATTATATGTAGGGGTTCCGCTATGAGTGCAGCAGCACTTCTTCTAACTGCAGGAACAGGTATTAGAGCGGCATCAAAACATTCTAAGATTATGGTTCACCAACTTTCAACATTTAATATGGGTAAGTTAGAAGATGTAAAATCAAACGCTAAGTTCGCAGAACAATTGGAAGATGATTGTAATGAGATAATGGCGGAATGTACAAATAAAGATAAAGAATTTTGGAAAGAAAGTCAAAGAAGTGATTACTTTCTATCAGCAGTAGAAGCATTAGAATTAGGTATAATAGATAAAATAATTTAAGTTATGGAATATAATTACAGGCCGTTAGGCGACAGAGTAGTAGTAGAGATAGTAAAAAGACACGATGAAAAAACCAAAGGTGGGTTATATAAACCATCAGGTTCAGATACCACAATGATGGGAACAGTAGTTTCCGTTGGTAGTGGGTTATTTACGCATTCGGGTTCTAAAATCCCTATGATGACAAAAGTAGGAGATACAGTTCTATTAGAAGGAACTGGGTTCAAACATAAAAATGGTGGTAAAACTTATCACATTTATAGAGAGAGTGAATTCTTATCTATATTAGATGAAGCGTAAGTATCTGATACTCAATCAGTTACACTATCACTATCATCACAACACATTGATAATCAATTAGTTAACAATAAAAAATAAAAAATATGATACACATTTTAGATGAAAATAAAATAAAAGAGAACTATGAAAAGTTCAGAAAATTAATCAATCAAACGTTTGAAGGTGAGAGATTAGAAAAATTAAATAAGATGTATGATGGATTAGAAGATAGAATTGTCTTAACTCCAGCTTCATCTACAGAACATTTCCACAACGCATTTGCAGGTGGATACATTGACCATATTCTTAGGGTTACATTCAACGCCGTTAAGATTTATGATTTGTATAAAGAGTTAGGGATGCCTTTAGGGTTCGATAAACAAACCCTAATCTTTACAGCACTTCATCATGATTTAGGTAAGGTAGGTAATCATAAAGAGAATTGGTACATACCAAATGATTCACAATGGCATATAGAAAATCAAGGAAAGATTTATAAAACAAACCCAAACATTCATTGGATGAATATGAATGATAGAACAATGTGGTTATTGAATCACTATGGGATTACTATTACTGAAGAAGAATACATTGGAATCAAACTAACAGATGGGCTATATGATGATAACAATAAAGAGTATTATGTTACTTACAATAAAGATAATGTTATCAAAACTCAATTACCATTTGTAATGCATCAGGCCGATTTATGTGCAGCTAATTTTGAAAGAGATAGAGTTGTAGGTTGTTTTTCTGATAAACAAATTAAAAGTAAAAACGTAGGTGGTAGACCTACAACAAAAAAGAAATTAGAAAATGTAATAATGCCAGAGAAGATTGATTTTAAATCTATATTTGGTGATACTACTGAGAATAAAGTATGAATATAATAAATTATATATTACCATTATTAATAATATTTATTTTACTTTACATAGTATGGAATTTACTTCGTAAGGTAGAAAGATTAGAAGATGGTATTGAGGAATCAGATACATTAATCGAAACAACTGCAACATCAATAACCAAAGCATTGGGTAGGATGAAAGAGTTGGATAGGATTGGTTCATTTGAGGCCGACGATGAAAGTGGATTTGTGTTTGAAGAAATACAAGCTGCATTAGATAAGTTAAATAATGAAATAAACCCAGATGCCCGTAAAGAAGAGAAGAAAAAGAAGTAAAAGATATTTTACTAAAATCACAGAGATGGCAATAAATGCATATAACAACTCTGATGATAACCATACAAAGAATAAAGTTTATAATAGATTCATTCATTATCCATTTGATAAATTGGCAGAGAATGTAATTCATACTTATAAAACTTATTACTTCGATGTACCATATGAAGATGTGAAAGCAAACGTAGTTGCTTTTTTAAATGAAAAGATTCATAAGTTCAACGGAGAGAATGGTAGGGCCTTTTCTTACTTTACAGTTGTAGCTAGAAACTACTTATTTAATGAAAACAACGCCAACTATGCTAGAATGAAATCTAAAGAAAAGGTTGGGGCGATTGATACACAAAGAAATATTACAAATGAAGTTGTAGCTCAAAATAACAAAGAAGCTAAATCTGATTTTATAGACCACTTTACAAAGTATATAGATGTACATTTATATGATTTATTTTTAAAGGATAGAGATAGAGCTATCGCAGATTCAATAAATGAACTATTTAAGAACAGATATGACCTATATTCTTACAATAAGAAAGCTCTTTACATACTTATTAGAGAAAGAACTGGTGTTCATACTCAATACATAACTAAAGTAGTAGGTAAGTTAAAAGGTATTTATGTAGAATTATACGGAGAGTATAATAACAATGGTCATATTTCTATAAAATATAAATTAAAGGGGTAGTAATGGATAAGGATACGGAATTATTTAAAGGAAAAACATTTTCAGATATCATGTCTGATGTTTATCACAACTCTAAAAAGAAAGATAGACAACTTAAATTACTTATAGCTCAGTTAGAGCCGTTGGTAAAGAACCTAAGTGATGCTACTGTAATAGTTCCTTTAATAAAAGAGTATATGGAAGTTGCGGTAAGAAACGATGACCAGATTGTTAAGTTAGCGGCAATCGTACAACGAATGATGAAAGATGCTAACTCAGGTGATGATGGGGGATTTGGATTAACTGAAGAAGAAAAGAAACAGTTAATATCAAATGCAGAGGCTATAGATAAATCAATAGAAACACTTGAAAATATTGAAGGAGATGAATAATGAGCTCATTTAAAATTGGAACAGTTCAAAGAGTACTTTTAAAAGATGATAATGTTAATCAACTATATTGTATAGAAGTTTTAACATCTAACTCACAAGGTATATTTGAAAAAGTATATCCAGCAGATTCAAACATAAAGAGAATACCATTAGTTGGTGAAAGTGTTTTAGTATTTACAGGATTAGGGCCAGAAGCTTCTGGTGGTAGTAGAAGAGCTAAACAATATTATTTTGCTCCAACAGCAGTACAATTAAATGTTCACAATAACGCCTTACCAAAAGGTGCAATTACAAAAAAATCTAAAGGTGGTACTGATACAGAAAGTGCACAGACAGGAAACCCAAACACATCAGGTGGTGATGAAGAAGCTGATTTAGGAAAAGGATTTACAGAAAGAACTGATATAGGTTCTTTACAACCATTTATAGGTGATGTTCTTTTAGAAGGTAGATTCGGACACTCATTAAGATTCGGATACACTCCAAATGGAGCTGATACAACTAAACAACCAACTTGGAGTTCTTCAACTGATAATGACCCAATAACTATTTTAGCCAATGGTAGAAAACGTGGTGGTAAGTATAATAAATTTATTATAGAAGATATTGATGATGACCTTTCATCAATCTATTTAACATCATCACAAACACTTCAAATTAAAACATCTCAAACTAATTTAGGAAGTGCTGGTACACATTCTTCATATAGTAATCCAACGGTAACAATAACATCCGATAGAATATTATTAAACGCAAGAGAAGATTATGTAGTTCTATCAGGTAAAAAAGATGTTATAGTAGCTACCAAAAATTGGGCAGTTGATATGGATAAGATGTTTACTTTGATAGAAAAGTTAGCAAGTGAGTTGGCAGATTTAACATCGGCCAAAGCAACATATGCTACAGGAGTTGGACCAACAGGACCGGCTACTAACGCTAGTAAGGTCTCTAAGATACTTAGTGATATAAAATCATTGGCTCAATAAGGATAAGTTATGGCAGCACTATGGCCCACATATATTAAAAACGTAGGTATATTTTTGGATTCACCAAAGGAAGGTAAAACTGAAAAACAAACTGCTAAAAAATTAGCAAAAGAATACAAAACCGCCGTTACAACCGCTATGACAATCGCTCCAGCTGGAATAAATAAACCATCTAAACTACCATCAACAAGAAATATGATAAATGCTATTGAAATGACTTTAATAAATATTAAGGATTCAGAAGGTAAACCTAAACTTTCTCATTTCTCTGATTGGGCGACTGAGGTATATAATTTTTGGTTAAAAACTAAATTCTCAGCAATCGTACCAGACCCATTACATTTAGCAGCCGCTACTGGAGTACCAGGTTTAGTTTTTCCAATTACAAACGTTGTTACAAATGGCGGAATTGTTCCAGGTTTACAAAGTGATTTATTAACAGCATTTTCAGACGGTCCTCAAACAATCCCATATGGAGTACCAATGGCAACAAAATTAGCAAAAGCATTTACAACTCATCTAACAACAGTAGGGGGTTTACATACAATGGCAATGACAGGTGGAACACCAATATCACCAATACCGATACCATCGTTACCAATACCTTGGATTCAGTTAGTATAAAAAGAAAGTTTTTAATATTTATATATAAAGTAATCATTATGAAGGCAAAAGAATTAGCACAATTATTAGAAGTTATCGTAAGAAAGGTAGTTAGAGAAGAACTAAAACCTATCATTACGGAAGTTAGAAATGCATCTAAACCACTTCTAAAAGAAACAAAAAAGAAAAATAAAAGAACGTCAAACAGAATACAAAAAGACCCATTAGATATTGATTTATCTGAAATTTTAAAAGAAGAAAAAGTATCAACTCTATCTAAACCAAAAACATTTGTTAAGAATGATATGTTAAACGAAATGTTAAACGAAACATTAAATGATGGAGAATGGAAAAATATGGATTCTCAGTTTGGTTCTAATCAAGCACAAGCTTGGAGTGGTAGGGAATCTACATCAGTAGTACCAACTACAGATATAGATGGTAGACCTATCGATACTAATAATGAGCAAGTAGCAAACGTAATGGGTGCTATTACAAAAGATTATTCTCAATTGATGAAAACGATTGATAAGAAAAAAGGAAGATAGTTAAATGGCTAAAGAGAGAAAAGAATATTTTTATAACCCAATAGATTTTGAACAAGATGTTGCGGTAGGAATAAAATTACCATTCTCTAAAGATAGTGGATTATTTACGTTATCATACTCAACCGAAGAACAGGCAGTATCTAACTTAAAGAATCTATTATTGACTAGAAAAGGTGAAAGATTATTTCAACCAACGTTTGGTTCTCAGATTTATGCTCTCTTATTTGAACCAATAACTTTAGATTTAAAACAAAAATTAGAAGAAGGTATATTAGAAGATGTGAATTTCTGGTTACCTTACATAATTATTGATAAGGTAGAAGTTACTCCTGAGGAAGATAAAAACCAAGTTGGTATATCTTTAAATTTTAGAGTAACAGAACAAGGTGCTAACAATCAGATAATACTATATGTAGATTCTGCAGGTTCGGCAACAATAGAATAGGAACTTATGGCAAAAGCAAACAAATCAGATTTAGTCCAAAAGGATGTAAAACTTATAGGTAAAGATTTTGGAGAGTTAAGAAAAAACTTAATTGATTTTTCTAAAACATATTTTCCAAATACCTTTAATGATTTTAATGAATCCTCACCAGGAATGATGTTTATTGAAATGGCATCTTATGTTGGTGATGTGTTATCATTCTATACAGATACTCAACTTAGAGAATCTTTATTAAGTAATGCGGAAGAAAAAGTAAATCTATTTAATCTTGCATCAACATATGGTTATAAACCAAAAAACGTATGTCCTGCATCTGTAGAATTAGAAGTATTTCAATTAGTTCCAGCAAAAGGAAGTGGTGATGATGTAAAACCAGATTTTGATTACGCATTAAAAGTATCAAGTGGTATGATTGTAGGTTCTACTTCAAATAAAGATGTTGAATTTACAACCAACTTTGATATAGATTTTGCATTCTCATCTTCATTCAATCCAACGGATATATCTGTTTATCAAATTGATGAAACTAACAATGAACCTATTTACTATCTTTTAAAGAAAAGTGCAAGAGCATCTAGTGGTAAAGTTAAAACATCTACATTTACTTTTGATTCTCCACGAATTTATGATAAGATAAAACTTACAGATGAAAAAATAATTAAAATTAAATCTATAAGAGATGAAGATAATGATTTATGGACAGAAGTTCCGTTCTTAGCACAAGATACTGTATTTGAACAAGTAGAAAATAACGAAGATAATTCAACGGCACTTATGCAATATAGTGGTGATACTCCATTCTTATTAGAATTAAAAAGGGCTCCAAAGCGATTTATTACAAGATTTGAATCAGAAAAAGATTTAGTTATACAATTTGGAGCGGGTGTATCTGCAAATGCTGATGAAGAAATTATTCCAAATCCTGATAATGTAGGTTCATCCCTATATCAGAATACAGGAGATTTAGACCAGGGACTAGACCCATCTAACTTTCTATATACCAAAACATATGGTGTAGCACCTTCAAATACAACACTTACAGTCGATTACTTAGTTGGTAATGGTGTAGTTGATAATATACCTGCTAAAGATTTAACATCTGTTATTAGTAGAGTATTTGAAAACGATAATACCATAAATCTAAATCAAGATACTTTAAGATTTGTACAAAACTCAATAGCAGTTTCAAATCCAAATCCTGCAGTTGGTGGTAGGAGTAAAGAATCTGAAGATGAAATTCGTAACAATGCAATGGCATACTTTGCGGCTCAAAACAGAACTGTAAGTAGAGAAGATTACATTATGAGATGTTACGCACTCCCACCACAATTTGGTTCAGTAGCGAAAGCATACTTAGTACAAGATTATCAAATAGAAACTAAGTTAGAAAAAACTAATGAGGGAATACAATCTACTACATCAGAAAAACCAAATCCACTTGCATTAAATTTATATACATTAGGATATGATAGAGACAAAAAAGTAACTAACTTAAATCCAGCTACTAAAAACAATTTAAAACATTATCTTTCATACTACAGAATCCTAACAGATGCTGTAAATATAAAAGATGCGTACATTGTTAACATATCAATTAACTTTGATATAGTTGTTTTACCAGATTATAATTCTAATGAAGTTCTTCTTAGATGTATAGCGGCATTAAAAGATTATTTTAATATAGATAATTGGAGAATAAATCAACCAATTAATATATCACAAGTATATGTTTTATTAGACAAAGTAGATGGTGTACAAACTGTACCAAGACCTGATTCTAATGGAGAAGGTGGATTACAAATATCAAATAAGTTTAACGGGAATTACTCACCAAACAAATATGCATTGGGTAGGGCGACTAGATTGGGTGTTATATACCCACCTAAAGACCCTTCTATATTTGAAGTTAAGTATCCTAACGTAGATATAAGAGGTAAGGTTGTTACACAATCATTCTAAGGAGAGAAACTATGATTTATAGAATATACGGACAAAAAGATGCTACTATTTACGAACAAACCAGTCGTACAGCACAAAACACAGGTGCTGATGAGATATTGGAAGTTACTAAATTTTACGATGAAGATACAGATAGTATTTGGATTGGTAATAGTAGAATATTAACAAAGTTCGATTTAACAGAAATATCATCATCAATTGTCGCAGGTGATATTAGTGGTAGTATAAAGTACTATCTAAATTTAACATCTACTGAAGAAAATGAGATTCAGTCGGAATATCAATTGGATATATATCCTGTTTCTCAAAGTTGGTCTGAAGGAACTGGTAAATGGTTACATACACCTGTAACTACAAATGGTGTAAGTTGGCAGTATCCAAGTGGCACTGAAACTTGGAACACAGATTCGGCAAGTATATTTAATGGAGTAGAAGTAAGTCAATCACCAACTGAAGGTATTCTTTTATTACAAAACTTTTCTGATGGAACAGGTTCGTTATTTTTAACAGAATCTATTAATGATATAAATGGTAACTCCCCATCTATGAGTATTTTAAATGAACAATTAATTATATCCGCATCAAACTTTGCAGGTACTACTTTAGTTATTCCGTTATACTTAGAAAATAGTAGAAAGTATGGAGTTCAGTTTCAGATAGACCCCAAAGATTATACAGATGTACAGTTTAGAGTAGAAACCCCATCGGGCGTTATCCAAAATCAAGATACATATACAGATATGGTTGGTAATATTACAACTGCATCTACTCAATCATTTGATTTAACATCTACTGAGACTGGTGAGTATAAATTAAGATTTACATTTTTTGATAATGATGGTTCTACTGCATCAACCGAAGGTGTTTTTGATGAGTTGTTTGTTACTGAAAAAGATGGTAACACTTTAGTATGGGAAACATTTTCTGTTAATAAAGGTGGGTTTGTTCAGAGAGATGTTATAACTAATTCAAATGGTAATTCACCAATCTTACAAACTTCTGCTTCAAAACTAAGTTTAAAGGCAGATAATATAGGTGGTGCATCGGCCGAATATATAAAAGAATTATCTAGTGAATTACAATATACAATTACATCTGAATTAAATTTAGGTAAATATCCTTCAATTGGGTTTGATTTGTACAATCCATTAGATTTGACAATGACTCCATCACAAGTTACAGGATTACAATCAGAATACACATCATCGGTAACTCAATCATTAGTATTTACTCCACCAACGACTGGTAAGTATAGATTTAACTATTCATATTTTGCAAGTGGTTCGGTTGGGGCGACAGGTTCTATTGATAATTTTAAAATAGTATTTTCGGGTTCTTTATCCGAACCACCACAAATACAAGCATCGTTCTTTAAAAACAAAGGTGGTGGTACGTGGTACACCTCATCTATAAATAATACAAAATATAGTCAATCATTTACAAAATATACATCAAACTTAAATAGTAATGTTACTGATTATGTTAACGATTGGTTAAATGGTTCTAGAGTAAATGATGGATTTTTAATTAAAAGGCCTCTAACTCAAGAAAGTAGTTCTACACGATTTGGTTCATCTAAATTTTTCTCAAACGAAACACATACTATATATGTTCCAACATTAGAAGTTAGATGGGTAGATTCAACATTCAATACAGGTTCACTATCATCATTAACAGCCGATGATATCTTAGTGTATCCAAAAAACTTATCTTCAGAATATAAAGAAAAATCTAAGGATAGAATTAGAATTGTTGGTAGAGAACGATATCCACAAAGAAGTTTTGCAGATTCTAATCCATATACTACGATTAAATATCTTCCTCAGAATACTTATTACCAAGTAAGAGATGTTGAAACCAATTTAGTATTGATACCGTATGATACAACTTACACAAAAGTAAGTTGTGATTCGACTGGAAACTATTTTGATTTTTGGTTCAATACACTACAACCTGAACGATTCTACCAATTTGAATTCAGAGTTGATAGAGGTGGAACACAACAATATTTTGATGGAAACGTATTTAAAGTGGTTAGATAATGGCACAAGCACCGAAACAAATAAGTAAAAAAGTAATAGCAGAAACAAAAGTAAAACAACTTGCTGTTGTAAGAGCTACTAATGTCGAAAAACAAATAGGTGTTACTAAAGAACAAGTACAAAATGTAATAGAAAAAGAATTTAGAGATATAAGAAGAAATTCATCTGAACAAATAATTTCATATACACTTCCTAAATCATCAACTTTACAATATGGTAAAGAGTTTTTACCAGGTATTAAAAACAATCTTAACAAAAAACAATATACATCGGTTATAAATAATGATATTGAACAATTTACACAACAAATTACTGAGTTTAATATAGATACTAAAAAATTAAACTCTGTATTTTTCCCATCTGCAGATATAGAAGCAGTATTACAAGAAGAACCATTAAAATTTAACGGTGAACTTGTTAGAATAGGTTCAGGTCCTGATGCATTCTACTATATTGAAGATAATAAGTTTTACACATTTGCACCAGGTCATGGTTATCTCCTCAACATCATTGCTGAAAAAAATGGAAAACCGATGACATTCAGAATGAATGATAAATTTGATTATTTAAATGAGGCATACAAATATTGGGGTACAACAGAAATAGACAACGGCCAAAACCAATATAAACTATATAATGATAATACTTACACAAGAGCTTCTATTGCATATTTAGAAACAAACCAATATGGTGGTGAATTAACAAAAGAAAAAGTATTAGGAATTGCTGCAGAAGAAACATTATATATTAAATGGGAAAATCTAGCAACTTTAGATAAGTTTTCAAAAATAATAGTAAGAGGAAAAGATTGTACACCTATTGATTGGTTTAGAATTCCATCAAGACCTATTAGAGAGTGTTTTACAAGTACTGAAGAAGATTTAACAGTAGGTGTATTTTTTGATAGTCCAAAATCTATCACATTTGCTTTTAAATTATTTTATAAGAATGGTGGAAATGTTCTTTTAAATCCATCTAAAGGAACTGGATATACTTGGAAAGATGAACCATATGATGAATACAGAATACCATATGATAAACTTACAGATGATGATGGTAATTTAGTGTGGAGAATAGAAATAGATACAGAATCACGTTGGTTTCCATTTTATCAAGAAGGTACTTCTGCTGGTCAATTGAGATTCTTAGAAGGGGTTAGAATTACTAATATAACATTTCCAGATGGTACAATTGGTTCGACTACGAACTCACAAGCTGGATATGGTGCAGTATTGTATAAATGGACGAACGCAGGTGGTGGTAGTTGGCAACTAGCACTATCTACAGAACAAAATCAAATACCATTATATGTAGAAGGTGACACTTACAAATGGAATGGTAGTTACTTTGAAACCTATACACCAGCATTACCACCAACTAATGAAATCAAAATAGATTATCAAATGATGGATGGTAACTTAATCGTTCTTTATGGTAGTGATGGTAGAATGAATGGTGGTGATAAATTAGTAGATGATTTATGGGAAGCTGCACAAGATACATTAACCCAACTTAACATAGTAAGAGGGTATCAAGATAAAAAGAAAAAACAAAGATGGTCTGATAAAATTGGAAAACGCTCAAGTGGTGGAGATGAAACTAAACTATTAGATGTACTTACTCAAACTGCAGATGATATTAATAAAGGTGGTACTGGTTACTTACAAGGAAATCCATTTGCTAATGTTAACTTAAATTTCTTTACAAATCCTACATCATATGATTGTCCTGTTTCTTACGATAATTTAAAAGATAACTATGAATTATTAAATAATAAGAATTCTTTAATACAAACAAACCCAAGTGGTGGTAGACGAGATTTAAAACAAGCATGGGAATTGGGTGATGGTTCAGGTACTTATGGTGGGAGTAAGGTTAATTCAACTGAAAAAGCAGCAAACAAAGCACTTAGAATTAGAAATGCATCTGAGTGGGAAAAGTGTATAAAGAAACGTGCTAGTGGTAGAGAAGAACGAGATTTATTAAGATTATTAGGTCATACGGCAAGAGCCGTAATAAGAAGTGGAAACGGTAGGATAGAATAATGAGTTTAGATATATACAATAACCCAGCCGATTTATTTTCATCTAGAAAACCAGTAGATGCTCCGATACTTTATGCGGAAACAGATTTAGAAAGAATACTACCTGTACCAGTTATATTATCAGAAGTAGATTTAAAAAATGAATCTACATCCTCTAATACAAGAATGGATTTCCACATATACTCAGGTGAAAATTTATTAAATTCAAATGATACAAGAATAGTTTACGAACTTAATACAAAGTCAGATTCTTCAAATACATATGATTACGATATTGTAATACAGCCTGAAAAAAATGTAAGAAAGTCAAACATATCTAAAGGAAGTTTTTCAATAGTTTATAATTTCTTAGATAGAAAGACAGATAAGTTAAAAATAGATGAAATATCCGCGGATAGAACAGAATTAAAATTAAATGTAGATGTAGAAAACGACCCTACTGTTAAAACCAACGAGGGTTTAAAATATTTATTAGATTCGTTAGGTAATGCGACAGGTAATCCAGAAATACAAACAAGTGAACATGAACAATATGTTTTAAACTTTGGAGATAATGAATTAGCTACAATTACTAATTTTGATTTTACATTAAATGAAAGAGTAGGTTTTGTAACAGAACAAATACCATTTCCAATTAGTGGTGGTAACGCTCCTACTAGATTCTATCCTATAGAAAATCAAGAAGGGTATTGGGCAGAAGTATATATTTCTGATACCGACATAGAAACTGAAATTGACGTAATGGACATGGAGGCTGAGTCGGCTGAGTTATCTGCAACTCCTGATGGTGATGTGATAGTAGAAAGTCCTGTTCTTATACAAAAACCAGATACGGCAGGAGAAGTTTCACTTCCACCTAACCATCCATTGACTGATGGAAGTCTTACACAAGTAAAACCAATTTCTCCAAAAAACGGTGGACAAACGCCCCCAACAGACCCTAAAACAAATAAACCATATAAATTTAACTATCAAGGATTAACCAGTCCCGCAGGACAGGCCTTAATAAGCCAATCAATGGTAGTACCTGAATCAAAAGTATCAATTCAAACATCTGTTGGTGAGAATATTATTGTTACTGGACAAGATTTGATAGATGCAGGTGTTATCGCATCACCTTCGACACCAAATCCACCATCAGTTGAATCAAACGGTGGTACTCAATCAGAAACAAGAAGTAATAGATTTACTGATAGAATGTTGGGATTTTCAAAACCTCTTGCTCAACAAAGAAGATTTCACACAACAGGTAGAGGTGCTAAGTTTTTCTTAGGATTTAACGATGAAGATAAGTTATCATATCAAATAGAAACAGATATTACAGGTGAACCAATTTATTACACATATGGTAACAAAGATGATGAATTTGGATTTTCTCTTAAGCCTATGTTAGATTATAATACGTTACTTAATGGTAAACCTGTTTCTAGTGAAGTACAATATTTTGACCCTTTCTTTAAAAATGAAAGCAACCTAAAAACGGTTACCGTAAAATTATACAAACCACTTAGAGGTGATTTAACAAATAAACCTGCAAGTATTGAAAAAGTAATTAGAGAAAGTTATATTGAAAAATTACTTGTATATCCATTTAATAAAATAGTAACTCAGGATAACTTTTCAGAACCAAACTTTAAAATTGATATGGGTACTTATGGAAAATCCATTGGTACTGATTTAAAAAGTTGGAATGATTTATTAGATACTAATTTACAAACATCACAACAGATAGTTGATAAATACATTAGTTCTTCTTTTGATTCAAATATAAATGTTAACTATTCTGATTTTTCAGAATTTGTACATTATTCATCTGCAGTAGAAAGAGTAAATAATTTTAAATATAAAGCAGAATTAATTGAAAGTTATGATGCAAGAATAAAAACATTAGAAGAGGTAAGTGGTTCAGAGGCACTAACAAATATATCACAATCTATCACAAGAAAAAATACTGTTGTAAGTGGTATGGATGGTTGGGAACGTTGGATGTATAACGAACCATCATCTTCACTATACTCACACCACAGTTCATCTGCATTTACATTTAGTCCCTGGCCAAAAGTTAAATCTCAACCAGTTCAATTGTTATCTGCAACATCATCAAACGCAATACACTATTACAACAATCTAATAGAATCTGCAAGTTACTTTGATTCTATAAATGATGCGAGGTTAACAAAAACAATTCCTGCATCACTAAGCGAAGACCCGCTTAATAGTGATTATCTTATGTTTATTGACATGATAGGACATCACTTTGATATTACCTGGTCGTATATAAATAAATTAACATCTATACACAGTAGAGAAGAACATCCGTATGATGGTATGCCAAACAATCTATTATATGATGTTGCAAAATCTATGGGTTGGAAACTAACACATGGAAAAGATAGAGAAGAACTTTGGAGTTATGCATTAGGAACAGATAAATTGGGTAATCCAGTATCATCGGGCTCGTTGGCATCAAAACCTGTAGAACAATATACACATGAGATTTGGAGAAGGATTGTAAATAACATTCCATATCTTCTAAAAACAAAAGGTTCGGCAAGAGCCGTTAAAGCATTAATCGCCACTTATGGAATTCCTCAAACATTCTTATCTATTAGAGAATATGGTGGCCCTATGATAGAAGAGGTTAGGCCTATTTGGGAACATGAAAGATTTGTTTACCACTTAAAATTTGATGGTGATAATCATATGGATGTTCCATTTGATAAAGTAAATGATATAGACCCAATAACTTATTTCAACAGAGACCCAAATCCAATAGATACTATTGAATTACAAGTCCAACAGAATGTAAATAGAGATACGGCAATACTTAATAAAGATGAAAAGTTTGCAGTAAGATATGAGCCAATAAACGCAATAGCAACAACATCTAAGAAGGGTAATATACATTTCTATCTAAGTGGTAGTAGTGGTTACAAATCTGCATCTATTTCAAATATTAATATATTTGATAGCGAGATGGGAACTTTAATAGTTCAGAGAGAAAAATCAGTTGATGATATTACACAAGATAACGAATACAAAATAATGTATCGTAGAAGTCGTAAAGATGATATTACAGTTTCACATTCTGCAAGTATATTCATTACAGGTTCTTCAGAACCTTCATACAACGCGGCATGGACGGGAAGTGGTACAGTAACAGTTGGTAAAACATTACCATCAGCGTTTCCTGGTTCTGCATTATATTTAAATGGTTCTATACAAGAATTAAGATATTGGGCAAACCCACTAAAAGATATTGTTATTGATGAACATACATTATCAAGAGAAACTTATCATGGTAATACTGAATCCTCTTCATATTTTGATTTAAAGTTTAGATTTTTACCTGATTCAAGATTAAAGAATGTGCAATCTATAGATTCTCAACCATCTCAACATCCTAATCAAAAAATATCTACATTACTTAATGGAAACATAATATCAGCATCCCTATATAACTTCGAATCAGATGATTTAAGAGGTGTTACAGAAGAGTATTATACTAAAGTTCCATCTGCTGGTGCTAACAATATTATGAACAATAAAGTTAGGTTAGAACCAAACAGATTAAGGGGAATGTTAGATGTAGATGAAAGAAAAGAAAAATCTAAATATGATACCGCACCAAATGATTCAAATCAATTGGGTGTGTATTTATCTGCAACTCGAATGTATAATGAAGATATATACAACCATACAGGTTATTTTGAAGTTGATGATTATATAGGTAGTCCTGATTTAAGAGAAGGGTTTACAGAACAAAATGAAGAATTAGATTATTTAAGAAGGCAAGTATTTAAGAAATACAGTACTAAAAATTTAATTAATAGTACGATTGATATTCTTGCAAGATATGATTTTTCCGTATTTGAACAAATTAGACAAACCGTTCCAGCAAGGGTAGATTATAATTCAGGTATCTTAATAGAACCACATATCTTAGAAAGACCTAAAGTTAAATCTAAAGCTAAAGTTACTAAAACTGAACCTTTTTATCAAACTGTAATTAATCCGATTGATAAAGAACCTCAGATGTTCATAACACCTTTGACTACTTCATTACAAGCTGGGCCTAAACCAAATGATTGGAAATATCCAACATATGAAACTGAAATAAGTGGTGGACTTTCACCTAATCTTGGAATGTTTATAACACCATTGAATACGAGTATTAGTGGTGGAGGAGCTCCTAATGTTGGTATGAAGTATCCAACATATGATAATTTTAAATCATTAAACATACCAAATGCTTCTGGTTCTGCTGGTGGTGAATATATAACACATAAAACTAAATTAGTAATTAGTTCATCAAAAGGATTGGTTGGGGAAAATCCACAACATAGTAGTACGTTATCTTTAACAGAATCATTAAATCAAAGTGGTAAGTATGTAAATCATAAAACAAATATAAAAATAGATACTCAACGAAGTATGTCTGGTGGATTTGAACAAAAAACCGCAAATCTAAGTGGAAAACGTAATGTGACGGGTGTTTATTATATGAATAAAACATCATTGATATTATCTCAATCAATATCTGCACAAAAAGATGATTTAGAAAACAAAGGAAGAATAATAGCAAAAACACCATATGAAGGTTCTAAGTATAGGTATGTTATATTGATTGCATCTGCATCATCTGATTTAGGATTTGGTAAGGGTTGGAACACAGGTTCAAATGGTAGTTGGAATTATAATCCTATTGGAACATCCATAGTATCTGCAAGAAGTGCTAAATACGCAAGAAGTATAAACTACTTCTACAGCTCATCATTATCCGCATCATTAGGATTATCATACTCATCCTCATACGCACCAGCTGAAGTACAAACGGATTTCTTACCATTAGCTATTAATAATTTAAGATACTTAGGATGTAAAATGACTTCGGATTCTATAACAACCAATTCAGACCAAACACCTGATGGTAAACCTGTTATAGAAGTATTTCAAGCAGACCCTAATGTACTTATTAATACATCTCTAAACGCAAATGATGGTAATTTAGATGTAGATTCTTCTACTGGATTTGCTATATTTAATCTTGATGATTTGTATATATCTAAAGAAGTTATATATCAAAGAAGATTAGAATATCAAAAAGAGAGAAGAGTATTTAGAAGAGAAATACAAAGATTAACCGAAATAGAACAATCACGTAGAGAAGAGTTTGATTTAAGATTAGAAGGTTCTGAAACTATCAGTAAAAGGGAAGAATCAAGACAAATTGAATATGATGTTATAAATGACCCCGAAGTTGTTAAAAAAGAAATCGAAGAAAAAGAATCACAGCCTTTAATCACAAGAGAAGAACGTGCTAGACAAGTTACATTTATAGATGGACAAAGAGTTAATGTTCCATTAAGAAATGATGTAACGGTAGAAAAAGATTCTGAATTAATCAAACAATTAAGTAAATTAGGTGAAGATGAACGTGAGCAATTTATTGAAGAGAATGATATTAAGGAAACTTTGGCTAAAAAATTAAAACTTCCAAAAGAAGAAAAACGTAAATCTAAAAGGAGAGGTGAGTAATGGCTAAAGGAGAAAAAAGTAAAGAAGAGTTGTTTGAAGGTATGGAAAAGAAATCACCTAAACTCAAATTAGAAAAACCTATCTCAAAGATATCACCTCAACCTGCAGGAAAGGGGCAGGGTAAAACTGGCGTGTCTAAAAATACAATTAAAGAAACTATTAGACCTGAACAAAAAGAAAATGATTTTATTGATGATATAAAAGTTAATGAAATTATAAAACCTGATTTACCACCAAAAGAAGATACGGTAGTTAATGATATTGGTGAGGTTACAAAAGGTAAACTAAAAGAAACAATATCAGAAGTTCCTAGATTCTCACCTGAAAAACCAAAATCAGATTCAGATGAAATTGAAGATATAATAAAATCAGTTGAAAAAGAAGTTGATACCATAAACAATGTTAAAGGTGCCAGTAAAGCAGATGATTCAGATAGAACATCAGAAGATGATTTAATAGAAAAACTTACTAAAAAAGTAGAAAAAAAAGAATTACCAACACCTGTAAAAATTATTAAAGCATCTGAATTGGATGATGCAAAAAGAATTAGGTTAGAGCAAGAAGAGGGTAGACGTAGGAAGATAGAAAGTGAACGTAAGGTTGCTAGAATCAGTGCAAAAAACGATGAGGATAGTAGAAGAGGGTTGTTTAACTCTGAGATAGAACAAATGACAAAAGAGTTTAATTTACTTATGGATGAAAAGTATCCTGAATTTAGTAGAAGAAAGAATATAAAAGGTTCTAAAAAACGTAGTGAAGAAGAACTTAGACAATTAGAAATTGATAGAGTAGACTCTCGTAAACAAATTCTAAATGATAAACAAAAAATTAAAATTGAAAAGAAAAAACTAAATATTAAAAAAGTAGAACGACTTAAAAATGAAAAGAAACGAAAAGAAGAAGAACAAGATTTTAAAGTAAATCGTTTAAGAAAAAGCGAAGTACAAACTTTTTTTGAAGGAGATATTCTGTTAGAACAAAAAGAAAAGACAGAACGTAATCCTGATATTAAAGGAGAAAGTGAAGTTCAGATTAAACGTAAAGAGCTAGATAGATATGAGAAGAAGTTGGGTAGAAAAATAGTACCCCATAGAGATATTATAGAAAGTGAAGAATCGGATTTTGATGATAATTCAAATTCAACATCTGAGGATACAATAATAAAAATACCTATGGCTAGTGAAACAATGGAAGAATTTAAAAAGTTAAACAAACTTATTAATATAAGAAGAAAGTTGGATAAAGATATTAAGAAGGAAGAGATTTTTGCTATTAAGAAAATCAGAGAACCTAAGCCAATTGAAGAACCAATTTATAGAAAGACACGAGAAAATTAACTTTTTTAAATAAAATTTCATATTTATTAGAAACCTCATATTTATTAATGGTTAATATAAAATTATTTGACATAGGGTCAATTTAACGTAAATATATTTTTTATCATATTTATAAGAGAACAAAAATACAAAAAGGTAACACATTATGGGATATTTAGATAATTCGTCAATTACAGTAGATGCAATTCTTACCAAAAAAGGTAGAGAGTTATTGGCAAAAGGAAGAGACTTCTTCGTAATCAGTCAGTTTGCACTTGCAGATGATGAAGTTGATTATGAATTGTGGAACGCGGCACATCCACTCGGTTCTGATTTCTACGGAATCATTATTGAAAATATGCCGATAGTAGAAGCAGTAACTGATGAAAGTTACGCTTTGAAATATAAATTATTAACTTTACCAAAGAATACAATTCGTATTCCTAAGATTATTCCTAACCCTACAACGGTTACATTAGAAGAAGGTGGAAATCAGCAAGTGATTACACTTACTACTAAGAATGGTGGAAACGAAACTTTGGGTTATACAGTAACATTAATCAATTCAGATGCCGCAAGTATAATTGGTGATGGTAATGGTATAGCAAACAACGCCGACCCTGTTGGACCGAACGAAGATAAGAGAAGTATGACAATTAGTACTAACTCTACATTTACAATATCTTCTAAAGTATTGGCAGATAACGTTGATATTTCAACTAGAGTTTTAGTAGTTGGTAATGAAACAGGTGGTAGAGAAGAAATTACACTAACAGTAACAAACAACCCAGATATTACAGTAGGTAACACTATTGATGGGTTAAATTAATAAAGAATTTAAAAGGAAATAGATATGGCAATTTTACCAGCAGGTTCGTTTAATACATCTAAGAGAGTATATACGGCATTCAAAGTAGGGGATGTTGTGGAAGGTGGAGTTGAAAGAGTAACAAGAGGATTGTGGAGTAACAATATAGGTACACTAACAGCATTCCATACTTCATCAGCTCAATCAGCTACACAAAAACAATATTACTATGAGGTTTTTAACGGAATCTCAACAAACTCAGTAAACGAAAGTCAGTTTTCAGTAACTTACGGACATAACGCTGGTAGTGGTTCGTTAGGACAGAATGAAGATTCTCCATCTAACGCAATATATTCACAGTATCAACAAATCCTTTTACCTGGAAACCAAAGAGTTTTTAGTTTTAACAATGTTGCTACTCAACACATATACGCAATTAATCTTAACAGAGCTAGATTAAAAGATAGATTAGACCCTGGAAACTTTCAATTAACTTTAGCACAATTAAGTGGTAGTGCATACAATCACACAAACACTGGTTCAAATGTAACAGTTAAAGCTTCAGGTAACAGAACTCATTTAATTGATGATAGTGGAGATACAGAACAATCAGCTGGACAAGTTGGTAGAGTGTATAACTTAGTATCTGGTTCTATTAATAAAGGTGTTTATTCACCTAAAACATATTATGGTGGAGTTTATCCTGAACAAGGAGTTATTGTATTAGATGCTGATAAATTAGATAGTACAGCCGCAACGAACTTTCAAACTGTAACGGGTTCTAATGTAAATGGAGATAACGCATATAAATTATTTACAGCAATATCTGCATCTTATATAGTTGAAGGTGCTGGAAATACACTATATGGATTCCAAGCAAGAAATGAAGAAAAAGTACAATCAACATTCTACTTCGTAAGAGCTAAGAATGGTGAATACAACTTCTCAAACAATCCATCTTATGTGACTGGTTCAAATGGAGCATTTAAACAATCCTCATTTGCAAACAATCCTAAAACATTTATTACATCTGTTGGATTATACAATAGTTCACAAGAATTATTATCAGTAGCTAAATTATCTAAACCAATTCTAAAATCATTTTCAAATGAAGTGTTGGTAAAAGTTAAACTAGACTTTTAATAACAAACAATAAGTAATTTAAGATGCCGTAAGTGTTTAATATTCTTACGGCATTTTTTGTTTATACCCAAATCTTATTAATAAATTATAAATTCATATTTATAGTAGTAGAATATAGGGATTAAATATAATGGCACAAGCATATAAACCAATAAATGGGGGTGGATTACAACTCTACCCATTTAACGCACATAAACGATGGATAGTAACTGATACAAATTATAGAAATGATTTGTTTCAGTATTCAATCGTAAAGGGTATAACTCCTTTATATAAAGAATTAGTACCACTTTCACAATCTGTAAATATGGTAAATGTGGCAGATGATTCTCAATTAGATAATACAAACTCAAACAACAAACCTTATTTAGCTAAAAAAGAACAAAAAGTTATATGGTCTGGTTTAAATCAAACATTTTTTAAACATAGACCTAATAATGAAAGAGATTTATTTGCATCTGCATCTGTATTTTCAATACCAATGAATAGATTGGGTGATGGTATTTTACCGGGCTCTGTTATAATCCAAGATAAATCCCAAAGTGACTTAGTAGAGTATGTAGATATTATTGATAGAAAAATAGATGAAATGCATGGGTATCTAATAGATACATCATTAAACACAAGTTCGTATGCTCCATTTGGTGATTTAATGGGATATTGGGGATTTAACGATGAGTTAGTTCCTCGTTCATCATCATTCGATAATAAGATAGAAGATAGAAGTGGTTATCAGAATCATGCAGTTGGTAGAGAGGTATATTATGGTAGAGGTATAAAAACATCAGGCACCGCATCAATAACATCAGGTACTAAAATTGGTTTTAATGGTGAGAATTCTTATTTAAAAATAGATTATAAACCAAGATATTCTCCTGTAAAAGAAAATGATTATTCTTTATCTATTTGGACAGAATTACCAGTATCACAATCAAATGTTTCTTCAAATTATAATTGGATTATAAATAAAAATGGAACATCAAACATAGAGTACAAATCTAAACGAGGAGATTTACTAAGACGACAACTTAATGTAGTTAATCCAATATTTCCATATGATTTAAAAGTTTATAATCAATCTAGTGGAGTTGGTAATAGTGGTAAATTAGTAGCATCATTATCTAATGGTGTACGAAATGTAGAAGTAACCTCATCAACCGCGGTTAATGATGGTAATCAACATCATATAGTTTTTAATAAAACTGGTTCTCTTTTAGAGTTATGGGTAGATGGTACTAAAGAAGCATCATCATCCATTAATTTAAAAGGAGATGTTTGGAATGATAATGATTTACTATTAGGTTCTCAACACATATCAGACTTAAAAAGATATGGAAGAACTCCTAAATCACTAAGTAAAGTTGCCGAAATAACTTCATTTAACACTATGACAGGTTCTTTAGATGAGTTTAGATACTACAGAAAAGCGTTATCATCTACAGAAATTAAAGGATTATCATCCAATGATTGGAATACAGGTTCTGCATATCAAGAAGATATTGTAGGTGAGGTTTTCTATAAACAAGGAATAGTAGTAGTTTCAGACCCACGCCCAAAGTATAAAAATGTATTAGTTGGGAATGGTGATTGGAATTATGATTCTAGCAGATTAGGATTTACAACTAAGTATAAATCAACTAAGAAATTATATGAAACTTCTGTAATGTGTGAAGTTGGTTCATCTGAATTTAATATTAGTACAAATGTATCATTAAGAAAAAATAATGATATAAGAGAATATTTTTTAAAACCATTCGTAACAGGTTCAGATTTTTCACCATACTTTACATCAATCGGATTGTATAACAAAGATAGAGAGTTAATTGCAATTGGTAAACTCGCTTCAGCAATACAGGTAAGACAAGATGTTGATATTACTGTAAAAGTAAGATTAGATATGGATGGGCCGTTTGGAACTCCAATGACAGGTTCTTTACTACCTGAAAGTGAAAATAATATTAAGTTACAAGAAAGACCCGATGGAAACTTTACGTGGAATCCACAAGGTTTTTAAAATAAAAAGTTATGAATAAAAAAGGAAACTGGTCTCACATCCAAAAGATGAAGGGCCATAAAAGTGGGTTGGAAACTCGCATAGATGAACAACTTCAATCAATTGGTATCGATGGGGAATATGAGCAACATGAGTTTGGATATACTATTCCAGCAACTCATCATACTTATAAACCTGATTTCAAATTACCAAATAATATCTATATAGAATCAAAAGGATGGTTCTTACCCGAAGATAGAAAAAAACATTTACTTATCAAAGAACAAAATCCAGATGTGGATTTACGATTCGTATTACAATCTCCAAATGGTAAAATATACAAAGGTTCTAAAACCACATATGCACAATGGTGTGATAAGAACGGATTCAAATGGGCTAAAAAAGAAATCCCACAAGAATGGATAGATGAAAAAGAAATTAAGAAATTCTTTGGATAATCCAACTATTTTTTGTATATTAGTACCAATATGGAAGAAAGACTACTCTCTTTACTAGAATCAATCTTAGGTAAAGCTAAGAAAACAAGTGGTGATAACTATGCTTTTTTCTCTCCATTTGTAAATCACTACAAACCAAAATTAGAGATAAATATAAAGTTAAACTCTGATGGTAGTAACCCCTGGCATTGTTGGATATCAGATGAGAAAGGTAAATCTATACGTTCACTCTTTAGAAAGTTAAAGGTATCTAAGGATGTATGGGATGAACACAATTCAATATTTAGTAGAAAGTATAGGTATAAGAAAGATGATACCTTAGAAGTTACTAAAATAGTTCAATTACCAAGAGAATATATTCCTCTTTGGAAACCATCTACATCTGTTATACGAAAACATGCACTATCTTATTTAGATAGAAGAAAAGTATCACCTTCAGAGATATTAAAGTATCAAATCGGATACTGTGAAGAGGGGATATATAAACACAAAATAATAGTTCCATCGTATGATGAGAATGGAATGTTAAATTATTTCGTAGGTAGAAGTTTTTATGATACCGCATACAAACATAAGAATCCTGATGTATCCAAAGATGTAGTAGGATTTGAAATGTTTATTAATTGGGATTTACCAATTGTAATATGTGAAGGAGTATTTGATGCAATGGCAGTTAGAATGAATAGTATCCCATTGTTTGGTAAATCACCACAATCGGAACTACAAAAGAAAATATTAGGTAAGGGAGTTAAAAGCGTGTATTTAGCGTTAGATTCAGATGCATTTAAGAATTCACTCCGATTCGCAGAATCCCTTATGAACAATGGAGTAAATGTTCACATCGTTGAACTAAAAGATTCAGACCCATCAGATATGGGT
>Ga0209634_1000248_pt1 | contig 42331 bp, 41 predicted proteins | sample LinPmetageLP40_FD_184043 | JGI IMG/M metagenome (GOLD analysis project Ga0209634, IMG submission 184043) | Marine viral communities from the Pacific Ocean - LP-40 (SPAdes) (version 2) | ecosystem: Environmental > Aquatic > Marine > Oceanic | place: Pacific Ocean | collected 2010-08-26 | reverse complement strand
AATAAACTGACATATTATCATTAGTCTTATAACCAGTAGCATGCTCAAACTTAATATTTGGAAATTCTTTAGCAACTTTCAACATTGGTTCCATGTAACCAAATGAAGTAGCAAATATAATATCCATGCCGTCTTTTGCCATAGCTCTGATTGCTCTTTCAGCATCAGGTCCATATTTCACACTTTCTATAAAAGTCGTTTCAACTTTATCACCAAAATGTTTTTCGACATCTTGTCTTCCAATATCATGTCTATAAGTCCATCCATGATCGCCTGTTGGGCCAATATAGATAAAACCTACTTTTGTTTTATCAGCAAATGCCGAAAAACAAAACAAAAATGCCAGTGTCGCCACTGCCGCGATTGTCTTCGTATTCATTATAATCTCCTGTTATCGTACTCTAGAAACAGAGCCGTTTGGTTTTGCTAGGAATGCTTCAAAAGAAACATCCGGGTAGTCTTTTTGTAATGATAAAAACATTTTTAAATTAGACATAGCGTCATCAAATAATCTTATTCTTTTATATATTTTTTGATCTAAGTATTTTTTAAAAATAATCTTTTTATTATCTGCAGCTGGGCCTGAACCTAAGTTACCAGCTCTTTCAACATAAATTTTATCTATGTCAATTCTTTGATTTCTAAATGTATCTAGAAATGTTTTCTTATTGTCAAAGTTAGGTCTTGCGGTTACAATAATAACTTTAGATCCTGCCTTTGTAGCATTCTTAAGTATTGCTCTGACTTTGTTAATCATTCTTGCAATTGGTGTGGATGTCTTTTGGAAAACATCAGCGTTTTTAAATTCCCCGAAGTCGTAATCCTCACCAGGTTTTTTCTTATACGTATTAAATTCTTGGTTATCTAGTTTTTTAACAACTTTACCGTTTTTTACTACATGTACTTGAGCTTTAGTTATAAACATAGTTTCATCTATATCAAATATAGTTAAACCTTTTCCAGCAGCCTCTTCTAAATATGTTTTAAAATTAATCATTATAGTTATTATACCATAGTTTTTTGCAAAAGTAAAGGATTATTTTACTTTTATTTATTATTATTTGTATATATCTTATTAATATGATCTTCGAATTCTTCAACTTTTTGTAGTCTGTTAGGCCAGAGAATATATTCTTTTTCTGGATTTTTCTTTAAATTTGATAACAAAGGCATTATTGCATTATAAAGGTTGTCAAGTGTATCTTGCTTAGATGTTAATAAGTGTTCTTTGCCACTAACTTCTTCTTGTGTTTTCTTTACTACATCCAATTCATCTTCGGTTACTGCAGTAAAACCAAAATCAAAGTCTAAGTCAGTCATTAAGCCAGTGCCTTCATTCTTTTAACTAATCTTCCGGCTCTATTTGGAACTTGTCTATACCACGCAGAGTCTATCATTTCATCTGCTGCCTTATTCCAATCTTGTGCGTCAACACCAGCTTTCATACCTTTAAACTTTGAAAGTCTAGGTCTTCCCATATTAAACATCATGTTAGCAATGATTAGTTGGACTTCTTCTGGCAAGACATTAAATCCGTAATATAATTGCTCACAATCTGCGAGCACGATTTGGACGTCTGAATTGAAGGCTTCAATAACTCTATCTTTTGAGATAGCTGTTCCAATTTCTTGTCCGTGTTCTGGATCAGAATCAATAACCAAATGCCCAATCCCAAAAGTGGCATAACCCAAGTGATCGTTGTAAATTTCATATTTAACTCCTTCATCCAATTCAAGTTCTTTTCTTAATACATCTATATTCATGCTATATCTCCTTATAAAATACTATTTATAATAAAAAAGGCGGGCAGTGCCCGCCTAATCCATATAGTTAAACTACATTAAGATCTTTTTTCATATTCTTTAGAAGTTCTATCATTTAATTGCATAATAATATGCTTTAAATCATCATCTCTTCCGTAGAATCCAAGTTGTTGTAGTTGTCTAGCAACTTCCGCATTTGCTGCCAATTGTCTGTTTTTTATCATAGATTGGACAGTATTTTTAATTGCGTTAGTAACGTATTCACATATTTGACATGTGACATTATATGTTGTAGTTAAAGTTGTCATTTAATTTTCCTCGTTAATTAATTTTAATTTTCCGAGGTCGCTTCTCTTCTGGTAGGACTACCTTTAATTGAACAGATAGTATGCCGTCCTGAATGTCTGCACCGTCTACTTCCGTATATTCGGACAGTCTAAATGATCTTGAAAACTTTCGAGCACTAATACCTTTATGGACATATGCGTCTTGTTCTCTACGCTTAGGTCTATTACCAATAATGTTCATAACGTGGTCTTTTACTTCAATATCGATATGGTCTTTTTTAAATCCGGCTACAGCCATTTCTATTTCATATTTCATATTGTCGTGTTTGACTACATTATATGGTGGGTACGTATCTTTCGCGTGGCTATGAATATTTTCTAGCTGGTCGAAAATGTGATCGAATCCCAAGAAAGCGTTTCTTGGGTAAATAAAGTTCTTAGTCATAATTGCCTCCTATTGACTAGCAAGGTTGTACGAGACCCGGTTATCGGCGCCTCTATAATATATATAGTATCTTAATTTCTAATTTAAACCAGTAGGTCCAAATTTTTCTTTTTAGCAAGTACCAAATGGTATACGCGTTGCTTTTTCCCAGGCTTTTTCAAAAGCTTCCGAAGTACGAGGTAAACGTTCACAATTACCCCAAAGTCTTTTGATATAACTATCAGTCATGGCGTCTATATCTTTTCGACTCCAGTGACTTGGTATCAAATGACCTTTTACTGCATAGAAGATTTCATTCTCGTCTTTGCTGGTCATTTTGTACTGTTACCAATATTATATTTTGGACACAATTCCCATTTATCTTTATCTTTAAAAGAAATTATTTTAATCTGTCTTAAAGGTGCTGTTGGCTGTAGCTGTTCTTTATTTACTACAGTTAATAATCCCCAATCACTCATTAATGTTGCTATAGTATTTCTACGGCCGACATCATTTTCTTCAAGATTAGACTTTTTTCCATCTAATAGAAACAACTCTTTAAAGTGCACGATAAAGTATCTGCCTTGTTTGTGTAGTATATGACAAGACTGATAAAGCTTATTGTCTTTACGCGATGCTACGCCTATACGAGTAAGTGTTTCTTTAATTTTAAGAAAATCGTCTGGCTCATTTAATGTGACTTCCAGCATATTTGCTGGATTCCATTCTACAATGTTATTTTCTTCCACCTTTTACCGCCTTACTTTTCAATTCAGTTATTTGATCAGTGGAAAGTAAAGGTAAAATCTGTCGGGCTTTTTCATTGCTATAGCCATAATATTTTTTAACCACATCCAAGTCACTAATCTGTTCAGGTTTGAACCATTTAGAAAACCTTTTACGTTTTCTAATTATATTTATAAAAAAATCAAATTGAAGGCGGTTATCAAGATGATGGTTACGGTTCATCTCATTTGCAGCTAATACTGTATCTGGAAAGTATGACAGCTGTCTATTGATCATGTATGACGAATACGCTTTTTCAGTAATATCGTCAATCATAATATTCTTTTTAGTATAATTTATTGCGTTTGAGTATTCAAATGGATTCATGATATTCTTTCTAGTTTAAGCCCAACTACCAAAGTTTGGCTCTTTATTGTATCGGTCAACATAGGCTTTCCAACTCATCGAAAAATCTTCACAAGTAAATAGAAAGTGCAATGTTTTTTCTTCAAGATAATTGATTTGGTGTGTACCTTGTGTTTTATTAATAAGTACAGCATATTCATCTGCAACTGGAAGATTATAACTTTTTAAAACATATTCTGCATTTTTAAGAGAACTAGCAGAACCAGCTAAATCGTCAACGAGCAGAATTGGTTTTCCAGTAATAGTACCTTCAGTCCAATTCGATAATCCATATTTTTTACGTTCAGTTTTAATTGTAAGAAGGGGTACGCCTAGTATGTTTGACATAGCAATACCAAGAGGTACTCCAGCACTTTCAACCGCTGCAATTTGAATATTATTAGGATTGTTTAATTTCTTAATTAAATATTCAGCAGAAGTAATACTGAATTGTGGAGTAAACATACACCTTCTGAGATAAAACTGCCACCTGTAAGATGTATTTGGAGCTTTACCCATAAGCCATTTTCCAGGAGAACATCTATATATTCCATTATGATCTATAGAAGATCTAAGATATTCTAACATTATATCGTTGTCACTCATTACACAGCACTTTTAAGAGGAGCCCAGCTTTCTACACCACCTACATAATTTTCATAATCAATTTCTTTTACAACATGATTTTTAGTAAGTTCTGTAGTTGGAAATTTATTTAAATGTAATTCGTTTAAATAAAGTTGAGGTACTGTTCTATGGCCACGTTCTTTTAAAAACTCTTTAGCGAATAGATCATAACTTATATTTATTTCTCTATATTTAAAATCCCACTCGGCAAGTTTCTTTTTCATTATATGGCAATAATTACAATCATCTTGTGTATATAAAGTTAAATTATCTGAATTGGACATCTGACATTACCTCCGTTAAACATGCCACCACATTAAGTTCGTGGTCAGCAACAAATGCATTTTTGTATTGATAGTCTGCAAGCAAAAGAACAAGTTGTGGTATCGATTGTGGTGCAACTTTGTCCATCATTCTGTCGTAAATAGCTCTAAAAATAGCGCTTGCATCTGTATCTATATTGTTTACTACCCAAGATCTCATGCTTTTAAAATTTTTATTTTTTAAATGAGAAAACAAATCATCAAAGTTTTTATCTTGAAGATTAGCTACAACACCTGAATCGATGCGGCCGTTAATAGAATATCTTTGTAATTCATTTAATACTCTACGCCAATCAGGTGCAAATTTCATTATAAGTTCAGCTAGTGGTTTGTCGTCGTATTCAATTTTTTCATTATCTAAAATAGTTTTACATCTAGCCATAAAGGATTCACACAACTCAATCATAGATTTTTTAGATGTGTTAAATTCATATACACCACATCGTGAATGTAGTGGCTCGATAATTCTGTTTTTAAAGTTGCATGTAAGAATAAATCTGCAGTTATTGGAAAACTCTTCTATAAAACCGCGCAATGCTGGTTGTGTAGATTGTGGATTGAGATAGTCAGCTTCATCTAATATAACAACTTTATAACCGCCTTGTAATGAAACAGACGATGCAAATTGTTTTATCTTAGTTCTTAACGTATCAATATTACCTTCTTCAGATCCGTTGATAAGAATAAAATCGCAGCCGAGCTCATTGCATAGAGCTCGGGCGACTGTGGTCTTACCTAAGCCGGCGGTGCCAGTGAACAACATATTAGGAAGTTCACCACCGTCGACTATCTTTTGGAAGGTTAATTTTAAAGATTCAGGTAAGATCGTATCTGCTACAACCTTAGGCCTATACTTTTCGACCCATAAAAAGTCAGTACTCATTACTTCTTTGGCTTGTCGTTTGCAGGCTCTGCAATTGCGGGTGCTGCGCTGCTATCTTTCATAGCATCTTCTTGCTGAAGTGCTTCACTTATTTGAATGATCTGAATGCATTGATCCCTTAAGCTACCTATAGTTGAAAGCTCTTCGCCTTTGAATCCGCCTCTTTGTGTAACAGCATCAATTACTGCTACTGTACTTCTGCTTGCTTTATTAGCAAGATCTTTTAATTGAGTTATATTATCTGACATGTCATACTCCGTAAGTTGATGTTTTTTCAAGTGCAATCCAATACTTTAAAGGTATTTCTTTGTTTTTAAATTGCGTTATTAGTTTAGAAGATATTTCTACATCATAGTCACCAGGGAGGATCTTAAGATTAGAAATGCTTATAATGAAATTAAATGCAGCGTCCTGTTTAAATTCACCATCGATATCAATTGAAAAAGCGTTTGAAGTTGCATTTTTACTTTCAATGATTGACAAACTTAATATGCCGCCATTTGCTTTTATTGATACTTCACTATGACCTAAAGTCGATGCAGCTTTTTTTAACTTGTTAAGAGTATCATTGTCTAATACAAACTTAACATCAGCTTCTGGCATAGTAACGTCTTTAGTGGGTGCTGTTAATGTTTCTTCAGCAGCATAGAAATATTTTACTTTAGATCTACCTGATGAATCTGAAACAGTAACAAAGTCTTCATCAAATTTCAATGTTGGAGTATCAACTAAACCCATTACTCCAATAAATTCATTTAAATCGTATATGCCGAAATCTTTTTCAAAACTTTCAGTAACATCGGCAGTTGCTACTACGTTTCTTGCTTCACTAATAGTTTTAATATTAGATCCAGATTTAATCAATAAATTTTGATTAATACCTGAAAAGTTTCTTAAAACTTGTAAAGTGCTTTCACTTAATTCCATAATTTATAACCTTCCTTTTTTCATTTTATAATAGTATTATACCATACATTCACGTAAATGTACACAGTTAATTTCATTTAATTTTTTATCTTAGAAAAATTTCTATCTTTTACAAATTCAATTTTGGACTCAAACTTACCATCTAAAATATCTCCTTTATGTGATATAATAAACGTATTACTATTAGCGTCCATCATTGATAATATTTTTAATAAGTTTTCGATACCGTCATGATCAAGTGATGAATCAAATGTTTCATCAAGTACTAATAAGTTAGTTGCTACTGAGTTTTTCATTTTAGCAATTTGCCTCCATGTAAATAGTAATGATAAATCTATTCTTTGTTTTTCACCTTCACTAAATGAATCATAAGTAAAATCATCTCTGTGTCTTGATCTTATTGTTTCATTAAAACTTTCATCTAAGTTGAAAGATACAAAGAAGTCCAGAGTTTGCAGGAACTGGTTAACAAGTTTATTAATAGTAGGTAAATACTGCTTAATAATCTTTGTCTTAATGCCAGTATCTCTTAGCATTTCAGCAATGACATTGTTATAACCAAACTGTTCATTTAACTTAAGCTTCTCTTCAAATAAACTTTCTTTATCGTTGTTCATTGTTTCTAAATCATTGCGTGCACCAGTTAAATCGGCTGACACTTCAGTTTCTAAATATTTTTGTAACTCATCATTGTTTTGTGTTACTGAAATGATTTCTCTATTATTTGCATTAATAGTATCGGTCTTTTCTTTTATATCTTTAATGATTTCTTCTAATGCTGATATGTCATTATCTATAGAGCTGCCATTTATTTGCACTGTATTTAAAGAAGATTGAACTTTATGCGCTTCACTTTTTGTTTCTGATATAAGTTTATCTTTATTAGCTATAGGCTGATCGCATGTAGGGCACTCATCATTTTTTTCTAAAAACATACCGCGTTTTGCAACCGATTTCATTTCTTGTTTTATAGTAGCAATTTCACCAATGACTTTATTCTTTTGTGTTTGTAGTTCTTTCAATTCATCAATTGCTGTACTAGATTCTAGTGCTAAACTTAATTCACTATTTTCTTTTTGAAGTTTAGTTATTCTTTCTCTACCAGTTGAAACTTGTTTTTCGTATTTGTTTTTATTTTCTTGTGTAAGAGCAGCAATATCACGAATGTACTTTGCCTGTTGTTCTATTTTACTTTTGACAATATTAGTATCGTTACTTATTCTGGTGATACTTTCTTTTAATATAGAATTTCTTTCTCTTATAATAAGATTCATCTTAGAGAAAATATTAATATCCAGAAGGTCTTCAATAACATTCCTACGATGGCCTGCATTCAGTTGCATGAAAGGTATAAAAGAGGAAGAACCTAAAACTACAACTTGATGAAAACTTTTATGATTAAGTTTCAGTATATTTTGCTCAAGGATCTTCTGGTATTCTAATGAATGAGAAGATTGGTTAATCATAGTACCATCTTTCCATATTTCAAATATGTTTGGCTTTATACCTCTTATAATTTTAAAGTGTGCAGCACCTACAGAGAACTCTACTTCAACAACTGCTTGTTTTTGATTAATAGAATTAACTAATTGGTTCTTCATAATTTTACGATGAGGTTTACCGAACAACGCAAATGATATAGCATCTAGCATTGTTGATTTGCCTGCACCGTTTTGGCCAACAATAAGTGTAGACTTATCTTTATTTAAAGGTATTTCAGTAAAAGTGTTTCCTGAAGATAAAAAGTTCTTATATTTTATAGATTTAAAATTTATCATGCTATTTCAAGTGCCTGCGCTTCCGTCATCAATTCTCTCATTTGGATCTTAATCTTACTCTTATCTAAATCTGTATCTACTGCTTCAACATATGAATCAACTATTTCAACTGTATCTTGAAAATTCATATCTTCGTCTTCAACGTTTTGACCCATAAACTCATTAAAATTTTCTGCTATTTTTAGTTCGTAAATATCTTGATTCTGTATATTATCAATGAACCTATCAAACGTAAATGGATCAGATTTTTCTGCTACAACAACTTTAACAAACTTTTTAGATAAGTTTTTATTATAGTTATTATAACATACTTCTTTGTCATTGTACACTATTTTTTCAAATAAAGTGTAAGTATTTTGTATTTTTTCAATTTGTCTTGTTTCAGTATCAAGAATATGAAAGTACTTTGTATCATGCGCATCAGACCAAAAGAACTCCATAGGATTACCTAAGTACCATATGTTATCTCTTTTAGAAGCTGTGTGATAATGACCAGATAATACTTGTTCAAACTTATGAAATAGCTTTGGATCCATACCGCCATGTGCCATAATGCCTCTACCGATTTCAAAGTTAGCCAATTCAAGATGTGCACCTAACCAATCGGCTTTACAATCTCTTATAAAATTCATTGATTGATCATAATTATCTGAGCATATCCATGGAAGTAATCCCATACTTAAAGAACCGTATTCCATAACAGTTGGTTCCATAATTATATGGATTTCATTCATGTAATGACCTAGGCATTCTTTTAATGAATTTAATTCATTAGTGTTTTTATAATATGTATCATGGTTGCCTGGTATAATATCCATGACCATATTATTTTTTCGTAAAGGTTCTAAAAACACTCTTCTATTTTGATTAAGTGCTTTAAAGTTTACAAATTTACGATGATCATAATAATCACCTAAGTGTAATATTTGAGTTACTCCACGTTTTTTACATTCCGGAAAGAATATGTTTGTATAAAAGTCTTCTGCATTATCTAAAAATATTTCTGAAGAGTTTCTAATGCCACAATGCGTGTCATTGAGTATTGCTAGTTTCATTCGTTATTCTCTTTCTTAAATCACTTGTACTAAATCTATGTTCTCTTTTATTAAAGTACAATTCTATATCACGTGCTTTACAGATATCTCTGCCTGTAAAGTCTTTTTCTCTATATTCTTCACCTAGTATACGTACGTCTATATTTCTCATAGAAAGTATATCTACAAGATCGCTTTCATACATATATGGAATAACTTCATCTACAAATTTTACTGCAGATAATTGGGTGTACCTTTCAACTACGGTTTGAACTGGTTTATTCTTTTCTATTCTATCAATAGAAGGATCAATTTGTAATGCGCATATTAAATATTCACAATGATCTTTTGCTTCTCTTAACATCTCAATATGTCCAGCGTGTAAGAGATCAAATGTCGAAGCAGTAATACCTACCTTCATAACATAAACTCGCTTAAGTCAGAATCTGCTAATTTTACTTTACGTTTTTTCTTTTCTTTCTTAACTATGTCTTTTACCACATTATCCGTATTACGTACTCTTGCAATTCTATCTTTTAATGTATCTACAAAATGTAATGCAGTGGCAGCAGCTCCTGCTTCAGTACCAACATCAACAAAGGCATCTAAACCAGATTTAGTCATGTATTTCATTTTAATTTCTTGTTGTTTTTTCTCTTTTGCTATTCTTCTTAAAAAAGCATACCATGTTATTTGTGTAAAATATGCAAATGCATTTGGTTTACCAGTTCTTGTAGCTGCTTCTAAATTATAATTGCTAATTGCCTTTAAACAATTTTCAACTGCATCCATTACCATTTCTTCTCTATATGTGTATCTTATAAAGTTTCCTTTATGAGACAATCCTTCTGCTATTTTAAGAAAGCACTCGGCTATATAATTTGGTACTGTTGGAATTTTGATATCTGTTTGTCTAGCATTAACTACTGTCTTAACGTATTCAACTACTGCTGTACTAAAATCAGAGTTGTTGACATAATGTATGCTTTTTTTACGTGCCATTGTTTAAACCTTTATTTTATAGTATTATTATACACTGATTTTCATTAAATGTACACAGTTAAATTTAGCTCTTAACTGAAAATATAATGGTGTACATTCGTATGAATCTATGGTATAATAAAAGAGTATACGGGGAGAAGGGGATATACTTTAATGCCAAGTACCACGTGGTTTAAATTTAATAATTTTACTATCGCTAGAATCTAGAATTTTATCTTCTTCTTCAATAGCACCATATTTTCTTTCTAGAAAGTCATCCATTTCATCATCAGTTAAATCTCTCATTTCATTCTGTATTTCATCAAAATTAGCATATGCTTTTTTTGTATTTGTTTTATTATGTTTTAAGTCGTCAATTATACTAGTTAAACATGTTTTATAGTGTTTTAATATATTATTTGACGGACTAGTTGTCACTATTATATGTGATGAATTTATTGTTTGTAATGAAGCTGGATCATCTTGAAAAGACATCCAAGGTCTAAAAGCAAAAAACCTCCATCCCTTTTGATAGTCTTCAACAGTTATAACTCTCAAAGCTTGTTTTACCAAAATGTCACCAGCGTCATCACCAGTATTCCATTCCACAACTTCACATATTATTTCTTCGTTATTTGTTAATTTAAATTGTTTTATAGTCATAGATTTACTCTATAAGTTTTATGGTTAAATTTTTCTCTTCCATAAATTCTCAGTCTTTCATCAGCATGTAATATACCAAAGTTTTTTCGTGACTTCCAAATTATGTCATCGATAATATCGTAAAGTGTAGTACTCTTCCCATCATCGGTCTTTCTTAAACCTCTTCCTATACTCTGCAAAACTCTTATTTGTGATTTAGATGGAGATGCAAAGACTATATTATGTAGATTCCTAATATTTATACCTGTACTAAACGTACCAAGCGATGCAACTATAATAGAATCTTTTTGTTTTTCTACTATTCCTCTTATAGCTTCTCTATCTGTTGCTGCAGTTCCGCCTGATACAAAAAAAATCATGCGATTTTCTTTAGCTTCGTCTTTAATCATATTATAAAGAGGCTTACCATGTTTTTCAACATAATTATATAAAACTAATGTATTACCTTTTAAATCTAAAGTTAAGTTTTTTATAAACGTATTTCGTTTAACACTTGTTACTATAAATTCAATTTCTTCTTGATACGTTTTCTTACCAAAATTCTTTTTAATCTGTTCATCATGATCTAGTATTATTCTTTTTATAGCAAGTTTTGCAAGTGTGTCGCTATCTTGCAATTCTCGGGTACTTGTAACTCTATAAACTTTCCCAAATAATCCTTGTAATACTAGCTCATGCGTTAACGCGCCATCTAATGTTCCAGTAGTGCCAAATCTATATTCAGCTTCTATACATTTATTCATTATAGTAGTAAGCGATTTAGATTTAAATCCATGGCACTCATCTCCAAATACAGTTCCAAATCTGCTAAACCAATCTGGTTGAAATCTATATATTGATTGCCATGTGCTTATTATAATTCTTTTTGTTGTATTCTTGTCTTTACCCGAATATATTCTATGACAGTTTTTTTCTACGTCATAACCATAAGTTTTAAAATCATTATACATTTGTTCGACTAATGATGTAGTTGGTACTATTACAAGAATATCTTGTTCGAACGATGTTATAAGATAACGCATTAGTACGTATATTATAAGTGACTTGCCAGAACCGGTTGGTGATAATAGTATAGCATTTTTTCTCTGTATTCCAGTACAAACTGCATCAAACTGATAGTCTCTTATTTCAAACGGCAAATTTAAAGCTTCAACAAACTTCATCATAAATTCAGGATTAATTTTATTTCCTTCACTAGGATTACCATAATCTGATTCTAATATTTCAATTTCGTATTCACGTTTTTCTGCAAACGTCAATATTTGAGGAAACAATCCTGCAGATATTTGACCATTAATTTGATTAAATAATCTTATTTTTCCATCCCATAAACGATTACGAAATGCTGGCATAAATTTATAACCAGGAACAAAGAAAGAAAAAAACTCTCTAAGTTCTGCGCCAACGCCTCTATCGCACTCAACATGTATGACAGAATGATTTAGTTTCCGGATTCGAATTGTTTCCATTTAATAATATTACCTATTGTCTGATGTCTCCACTTTAAACTATCTATAATTTCAGATAAAGTATCGACTACAGTTTTCCAATACTGTATTCTTTCTTCTGATTTTTGAATTTCAGGATCACTATCATAATAATAATCCATTTCTCCTTTTAATACTTTTAATCCGTCAAAAGGATCTGGTACCCAACCTTTTTCTTTTATTGCTTGATGATCCATCTTACCATTATAATATAACCACTTATCTTTAAGTAATTTCTTTTGTTCAAATTCAGCGCGTCTTAATTCTAATTTTGCAGTTGACCATAACTGCAGATATTTTGCATGTAACTGAGGGGTATTTTTGGAAGTTTCGTCTAATTTTGCATTATTAATAATGCTATCGTTCTGCCACATTTCGTGGACTTTTTTCAAGTCTATCATTATCTCTCCAATAATATATTAACCGGTTACTGAACCAGTTACATCAAATGAATCTGTTATTGCACCAGTTGTAGAATTAAATATTTTAATATCAAAATAAGTAAATCTAAATGAAGCACCAAACGTTAAAAAAGATTCTGCACCACTAGTAGCTTGAAACTGAATATCAGTTAATGCTGTTGGTATACTATCTCTATATATAATCTGCGCCACAGTGTTATTGGAACTATTAAGTATTGATAAAGTAATATCAGATACTGTTGGTACAGCAGTTGCATTTCTAATTCTATCAAGTGCAGTTACATTATCTGTATCAAGATTCCTTCTCATCCAATTATGCATTTCTATATAAGATTTCATATCTTCATCGAGAATTATATTTGCAAGCATTTCATTATAAGTAAGTTTATCACCTATAAACGGTATTGCTGATATCTTTTTATAGCCAAGATCTGCTGTATTCATGATAACGCCAGCATGTGTGAAATCTTGACAAAAGAACTCTAAGTTCGGATAATTTTTTCTATCTATAACTAACTTAAATCCAGTCGGTTGTAGATAATTGAAGTTTGTTGTTAGTGCCATAATTCTATTTATACAAAAAAAAGAGGGACTTTCGCCCCTCTTCTAATATTAATTTAAAGTACTAAGACTTACGCACCTAGAATATTGTCAACTCTGAATATTCTGTAGTATTGATTAGTCTTAACAGCTGCTAGTCCATCAGCAGGTGTAGCACCTACGTATGGGTTTGATGCCATTCCATATCTGGTTTTAAAACCAATTTTTGGTTGGAATGTATCTTCACCAACTGCACGTACCATTGTTAATGGAACGTATGGGCAATAGAATAGACCAGCATCGTAAGGGTTAGTTCCCTTATATCCTACAGTTACGTAGTTAGCACTTGCGTACGGATCGATGTATACTCTTGTTCTACCGTTCATAACACCAGCAAAAGTATTACCTGTATCATCAACGTTTAAGTTTGTTGATAGTGCAGGTGTATAATCTAACATGCTAGCTGCGGATAGTGCAGATGCTACGTCAGATGAACATATGATAAAGTTTCCTTTACCTCTACGTGTCTCGATTGCAATTCTATTACATTCTCTTTCGATTTGTAATACTAGTCCTTTGAACTTTTCAACTGACCATCTACCATCTGCATCTGTTTGGATATTAAAAATACCGTTGACAGCTGTGTTAGATTGTAGTGCACCAGTTTTAGCTTGAGAGTTAATAGTTCTAATAACTTCTCTATTGATTTCAGCTAAGATTTCAGTTGACAAGATGTTTGCCAATTCTGTCTCAGCGTCTAGACCATGAATAGCTTTAAGGTCTTGAGCTAATTCTAAGCTGTATTCAGCTTTTAATGCTCTTGACTTAGCAGTCACGGTAGCTTTCTCAATAGTGAAACCCATCTCTCTAAATGAAGTCTCTCCAGCTGAACCATGCTTTTCAGCGTTCGCTGTTGACATACCACCAGCAGCTAGTGCTGTTAGTCTGTCTGAGTCTATTGTTGCTACGTCATTAGCGTTAGCTACATTAAGACCTGATGCATTATCAGAATCATGTGTACCTGCACTATCACCAGAAAACTGAGTTTCAGCTTCGTTGAATAATGCTTCTCTATTTGCTGTATCACCACCATTGTATCTTGACTTCATGGCGAAGATTAAACCAGTTGGACCAGCCATTGGCTGTACACCACAGATGTCATATGCCATTAAGTTAGGCATTGCACGTCTTACTAGCGCAATTAACACTGGATTCCAATTAGCTACAGAAGTTGTAGCGTTTCCTGGTGCAGCTTCTGTAATCATTCCTTCTTCTCTAAGAGCGATTTCCTGATTTTCTAATACTGCAGCAGTTACTGCTCTTTTATGATGATCTGTAATATTACCGCCTGACTCTTCGTTCAGAACCGGTGCCCATTTTTCGATCAATCTATCGTATGATTGTGCCATTTAAGACTCCCTATTTATTAGCGTTTTTTCTAATTGCTTTAAGATATTGATCCATTGAACCTGTTGATTCCACTAGTGGACCATCATCATCTTCAACAATATCTTCTTGAGTTTTAGTTGTCTTAGCAAAATATGATTCTTTTAACTGAGCTACTTTCTGTGCGAAAGTTTCTTCGTCATCAAAATCAACGTTTTCTGCTAAACTTTTTAGCTTTTCGATTTGAGTTTCAGCTAAATCTTTGGTTGCCTCTCTAATGATAGACTCCCTTTTATATAGCTCTAACTCTTCAGCCATGTGAATAGACTTCTCAGTTGATTCATTAAGGCTAGCCTCAAGTTCTTCAACTGTGTCTGCGAGTTCGTCAACTACATTAACAGATTCCTCTGGCACATGAATGTGAGATTCAGTGAATAGATCTTTTAATTTATTCATAAAATCTTCAGCAATTTCAGTTCTTAAACCATTTTGGATTGCTAACTTGTTGTCTTCCATCCAGCCTTCAACTACGTAGTTTAGGTAGCTGTCTACTTTCTCCACAAGTTCCTTTTTAGTACTTTCGACTTCTTCTGAAAGTTCTTCATTGTACTTCTCTTCTAGTCTATTAATCTCAACATTTACTTTTGTATTGATTGCAGCTTCGAAGATAGTCTCTGCTTTTTCCTTAAACGAATCAGACAATGTCGCTTCTTCGTTAACAAGTGCTTTAAGATCATCCTTAAAATCAACTTCAACATGAACTTGATCTTGGTCTTCAACAAGTGCGTCTTCATCACTTACGTAACTTTCGCCTTTAAACATTGCAGAAAGTCCTGCTTTGTCCATTCCTTGCATTTTACCAACCATTGCAGAAATAATTCCTGCTTTAGTTTTAGGCATTGGATCTTGCTTAGTGTTGTCACCTTTACGCTTTGCAGCCTTACCAGTAGCTTCACCCGCCTTGTCAACAGCAACTATTGACTGTGCTTCAGCATTTTTAGGATCGTGAGTTCCTTGAGCTTCCATGATTTCATTCTCGTCTTCATGGAGTTCAATGTCATGATCATCTACTATTTCTTTATCAGCCATTTTTGACTCCTTATTTTGATTTTAATAACGAGAGGAAATTCTTAAACTCACGAACTTGTGTCTCATAGAGATCAGCGCGCGGAGCCTTTTTAATTTCAGTCTCCATTCTTTCAATTGTTTGTGCTTCTATAATGCCGTTATTCCAAACCCATTCAACCCCTTCCATTATCCCATTAACAAAAGCGCTAGGAGCGGATGGATCTTGCACGATATCTACCGCGTTTAGAATATAGTCGTCATTGACGACTGCGACGCCATTACGCTGGCTCAAACTTCCCATACCACGAGTCGATACACCAAATTGAACTTCGCCATCGAGTAAGCCTTTAACAACTTCTCCCATAGGGGTGTTCAGTATCGATGCTTTGCCCACAATATCATTACCCTGAAATTTTAATTCAGTGATCTTGTGGGAAACTTTATCTAAGTTAACAGTTGGTCCTTCCGGATGATTTAACTCTCCAACTGCTCTGCCTTTAGTAACCTGATCGTTATTATATTTACCAAGTGCTTTTTCCATCACTGGCATTGGATATATACGACCGTTACGATTCTTTGTTTCTGCTTGTGCAAATACACCTTCAATAGCATAATTTTTTTTACCAGTTTTTTTATCTTCAGTAATTAAAAATTCTAATTTATTTTCTGCAAATTCTGATATTAATTTCATATTAACCTCTTGGGTATGCTATTTTAGTGAAATGCGTTGTTACAGTGCCTGCATGTATTTCGTCGCCTGCAGATTTATGTATTACTATAGATTGATTTTCATGCATTTGAAATGTAAAACCTGTCGTTACATTAGTGATTAAATCATCTGCAGTTGCACAAATGTAAACTGTTTGAGCATTGCCTATAGTAGTTTTATTACCATTACCGTTTGCAGTAACTTTGGCGGCTAAAGGTCTAATTTCCATTACTTCATTCCTTTATATTGTTTCATAAATTCAGTTGCGGCCTTTTCGGCTTCTTTCTGAGAATTGTAAACGTCTAACCTATCACCATCAATATAAGCAACAAACTTATTCTTTTCGTTATTAACTCTAACAGAAACTCTATTAATCTTTTTATCAAAGACTACTTTACCTATAGGCTTTCTTCCTGCTAATTCTCTTAATTGTAAAAAAGTTTTCATGTTAATAGTATTTATACTTTTTTAGTTTTAGACTGAATTTTCATCTTCGGCCTCTTCATCATCATCTTCTAATTCTTCCTCTTCAATATCCTCACCTTCTAATTCTTCTTCTTCTTCTTCAGCATCATTATAAACTTGATCAGCCATTTTAATTTTTTCTTGATCTAATAGGTCAGACATTTTAATAGTCATAACTTCGCCAAATGTTTTATTAGCGTTATTATAATCTTTTTCCAAAGCAGCTTTTATCAAATCTTGTATATGATTTCCACCTTCTTCATCATTTGTATTTTCCACGTTTTCGACATTATCCATTATATTTCTCCTTGGTCATTGTCTGGTTCTTGCGCCTGCGCCGACGCAATTTCTTTATCCATATTAGCAATAGTATCATCGTCCATTAATAATATATTTTTTTGTACCCATTGTTTAGAAAAATATTCTCCAACATACTGAGATACCTGATCTAAACTTTGTATTTTTTCTCTTAATAATTCTGCTTCTTTTAATTCAGTGAAATGATTATCTCTTGAATAGTCAATAGTTAATTTATTTTTCCAAGCGTTCCAATCATCTTCAGTAATAATATTCTTTATTATTAATTGCTTTTTTAAAATGTCATAGAACAAATTAGCAAATCTATTTCTTAACCTATCAATAAATTTCTGAAACTTAAGTTCGTCTCTACTTATTTCAGTAGCTCTACCTAATGAAAACTGTTGTTCTTGTTCTAGTCTATTCATTGGTACATTGAGTGATCTATATAATCTCTTTTGAAAATATATAATGTCTTCAATTTGTCCTAAGTTTTCTCCACCAGGCAAAGTTGATATCTCAGTACCTCTTCCACCTTCTCTTCTTGGTAGCCAAAAATCTTCAAGCATTGACATGTGTTTACGATCATCACGTATTTCACCAGTTTTTGCATCGTATACCAATTTGTTACGGTATTTAGCCATTATATCTTTCATATATTGTTCGGCTTTACCTCGAGGTAAATTACCTACATCAATATAAAACATTCTTCTTTCAGGTGCTCTAGCTAATCTATAGATTACTAAAGAATCTTCCATCATTCTTAATTGTGTTATTGGTTTAAGCGCTTTATGCAAATATGAAACTACTTTTTTACGATTTTCATCTAATAATCCAGAAGTAATGTAACTTACTGAATCAAGTGTCATTTTTATACCTGCATTCTGTGCACCAGGTTTTTCTTGAAATATGTAAAACTCATCTACTTTTTCTATAAGTTTTGCACCAGTAAGTGGGTCTTTTTTACTTTGCACTTGTTTTACTTTTCTCATCTTAGCAGCGTCCATATACCGTATCTCTTGAATACCAGCTGTTAAGTTACTTTCATCTACAACTAAGTGATGATATAATCTTCCATCAATATACCATCTTCTAAAGATATCGTGACCGAGCTCTTTAAAATTTAACATGTTATATATTTTTTCGAATTCTTCTGTAATCTGTTTTTTAATACCAGCGCTTAGTGGTATATTATCTAAGTTAATAGATACTGCAGGAGTTATTTCATTTGCTGTAATTGATTCGCTTATAATATCTTCAATAGCTGCATCAGTTTCTGGATGCATTGCACTTCCTCTGTATTTTAATATAAGTTGTGCATTATCTTTAGAATCGTCGCCGTCCATATTAATATAGTGGCCATAGTGTGAACCGGCTGAAGTTGCAGTTACGTATCCAGCGCCGTCATCGTCTCGTGGCGGAACAGGTGATTGAAGAACTTTTTTACCTTTAGTTCTTGTTATCTCAAAACCAAATAATTTAATTGTATTTTCTGCCATTTAAAATTCCTTTATAGTGAGGAGAGCAAATACTGCTCTCCTACTATTTATATCTTAACTTGTAGTGTCAGTATCGTAGTACTGGTATGCAAAAGTTACAGTGAATCTTTCGATTTCATCGTTACTTGCATAACTTAACTCAATAGGCGACATTTCTTGAGGATACGAACCTCTAAAAGTATACTTCTTAAGTGTATCACCTGATCTATCAAGTTGTTCAACAAAGAGATCTGCTTCGTACGCAACAGGAGTTGTAAGACCGGTATTGGTTGAATGTGCATTCATACCGTTCATCCATCTTTCCATTGCATTTTTAATAGCAAAATCTGTGTCGTTTATTATTGTGACTGTCCAAACATCAAACGTTCTATCACCAGCCATTTTTAATTGTCTACCACGGAATGGTACGACTATTTGGCCAAGTGTTGATCCTGGTAACTGAGCTGTTTCGCATAAGAAAGAAGTCAGTTCAGCATCTCCGTTTGCATATCCTGGAAAGTTTATTGTAGCCTTGAAAAGGTTAGGACGTGCCCCGCCACCTCTCAGCTTTGATTTAAAATCATCTACGCCTAATACTGCCATTTTCTACCTCCTAAACTGTACCAACGACTTCTTCAAAGTCGACGCCGGTTCTCACAGCCACAAAATTAAGTGTGACGTAGTTGATGGACCTAGCCGGTTTGATGAAGATGCTTGCGATAAACTCATTTCTATCTATAATTGCAGGTGTATTATTTGTAGCATCTGCAACTACTCTGAAATCTGTAATACCGCGTCTACCTTTGACTTCACGTAATACTGGTTCAACAATATTAACAAACTCAGCTCTTGTAAATTCATCGTTGAATTCAAAGAGTACTTGTTCTGCGGCTCTTCCAATTGCTCTTTCTAATACTAAGAACAATCTTCGAACATTGATTCTATCAAATGCAGAAGGTCTTGCCAGTTTTGTTTTATCGCCGAATAATATTACACCAGCTCCTGGAATATTTGCAATTGGATTTACACCAGCTTTATACAAAGTATCTCTTTGTGGTTTAGTAGGAGTAAATGATATTGACGTGATTCCTAAATATTGGCCTCTTCGTGAACCAGCTGGAGAAAACCATGGTGCTCTGTTTAAATCGGTAGCAGCCATAATTCCAGCAGTTGAAGATGCAGCAGGTATTTCAATATATTGATCATTATATTTATCGTAAACTTTTAAATAATTTCCATCATTTACTAAGTAAGATGACTTAGTAAAAGTATCAGATGTTGCAACTATGTTAGCTACTATGTCTGATGTACTATTTACGTTTACAATATCACTTTGTGCTGGTGAAGCTACAACTACACAATCTTTTCTTAGCGATTGAGCAGTAGCAACCAAATCGTTAACGACTGTTGTAGCATCAGTTCTACTACCTGATCTAGGTGCAATTAAGAAATCGATTTCAACTTGATCTTTATCTTCAAATAAATCGTATCCAGCCAATGTGTTTGCATTTGAAATTGCTGAAACATCTACGCCACCTCCAAAGTTATAATCAATATCTGTATTAAGAACCCCAGTTGTTTTAGTGAAATTATCCCCACTGTCAATTGTAGATCCTGCAGCTGCCTTTGAACCAAGAGTATTTTTCATATCAGAATCAAAATCAGTCATCCAAACGTATTTTGATCGATCATTGATAATGTCTTTTACATAATTAGTAGTACCATCTGTATTCTTAGCATTAGAGCCAAGTGATACGAACGCATATCTTTCTAGAAGCGTACCTTGTACTCCAGTAAATTTTCCAGTTTTATCGATAACTGCAAGGTGTACTTCATCGTTTGTTGCATTATTTTTAGTAGCAAAATCGGATGTTCCTGGAGCTTGATCAAATTCATTATTATACGCCCATGACGTAAACGCAGAATCTGCTGCAGACTGCGGACACATAGAAACTTGTAAACTGTTTCCAAGAGCTCCTGGATATTTTGCTACAAACGTATGTAGATCTGAATCCAAAGCAGATTGTTGACTTAAAAAACTATTTTCATTTTTCACTACTTCTGCAGGTGGATTAGCTGCAGCTGTTTGACCAGTTGTTGACACAGCATTTTTAGCAGTGCCATCAATTACTCTTACTGTTTGAAGTGCGTTTGAATACTTCAAAAAGAAATTAGCTTGGTGAAATGAAAAGGTGGTTGCTGAATCTGGAGAGCCGAATTTTTCAACCAGTTCTGCTTCTGAACTGAGTTTAACTCTTTGCTCAACAGGTCCCCACCTTGAATTTATTACGATTGCGCCTGTAGTTGACTGTACGTTTGGAACGCCACCAGTCAGGTCTATCTCTTTGACAACAACCGCAGGACTTTCTGACGGTGTACCTAGTGCCATTTTATCTTCCTTTTATTATACGATTACCATAATAAGAATATTCAATTGTTATTACCATTATTTATAATTTTACAAGTCTCTATCATATTCTATAGCCCATGGGTGATCTACGCTTGGTTCGATTCTTTTAGCATTTTCATTACCGTTATCAATAAATCCAAAAGGTACTATGTCATCTTCAATTTCTTTTAATTTTTGCTTAAATATCATATCTTTAATATTAATATCTGTCAAATTAGAAAAGTAAGCTGATGATACAAAAAAACCAAACATAACTAAGTTCATAACTAAATCGTCATGGTTACCAACTGCAGCTTCATAAGACTGTCCTTTAGCTTCAAATGTTGAGATCTCTAATATTGTTTGTTCGTCTACTACTGTTAACTTATTGTTTTCTAATAAATCTTTTAATGCGCTACATCCAAGTCTTTTAGATTTTCTATTAATATCTATACCTACTGCATTTGCCTTAATTGCAGATTCTACATGTACATTCTCATATTCTAAATCATAATATAAACCATTACACACAACAGAACCTTGATCATTTGATTCAATAATACAATAAGCTTCATTGTAGACATTCGCGTACTTATATATAATATTAGGGAAGAGTAAAGGCGAGATAGTATTATTGCGATATACAACAACTTGCTCGAAAGGGCGAACGTTAATGTCGATCAAACTAAAAGATGAATAGTCTTGGCCTCTTCCCTTTGACACATCAGCAACTAGAAGATATTCATGACCTTTAATAGGTTCTTTATAAACTAAACAGTCTCCACCTTCTAAATATCTTTTTGCTGGCTTAGCTCTTAAATTTAATAATGTTTGAGCATTTACTAATGTATTACCAGTTCCAAAGAATGTATTACCAAACTCTTGATCAAATTGTATTTGTGACGTATTGTTTATTGTTTCTTCTTTCCATTTTTCATCACGGCCTGGAACATCATGCCAATCAACTCTAAAATTTTTATATTCATTTACTCCTTGAATAGATCCTTCCCATATTTTATGAAAAGTGTTTCCTATTCCATTTGCAGTAGATGTTACTATAATTTTTGTTTCTCCACCAGATGATACCACTGGATAAGTTGATGTATAAAATTCTGCTGCGCGTTCAACAAAAGCAAACTCATCTAAATATAATAAGTTTATAGAAAGACCACGAATAGATGATCCTGTTGTAGCTGCTGCAATTATTCTACTATTATTACTAAAATCTATATTTGATTTATTAAGAGCTTTACAACCTGGTTGTAGAAAGAACGGAATGTTTTCAAGCATAATAGTTATTCTTGCTAACATCTCTCGAGCAGTTGCGCCTTTGTTAGCTAATACTGCTATAGATTTTTCTGATTGAAATAACGCAAACCATAATAAGTATCCGCACGCTGATATTGATTTTCCAGATTGTCTACATGCTAATACAATATTAAATCTATGTGACTGAAACTGCTTAAACATTTTTTGTTGATAAGGATATAATTCAAATGGAACTAAACCTTTATCTAAAGAAATAATCTTAGCATATTTTTCAACAAAGTATGCAGGATCTTGCATACACTTCGCGTATTCAAGTACTTGTTCTTTTGTAAAGTTTGTGGTAATACCGTCTTTTTTTATATTAGGATTACCTAGATAGTTTTCATTCCGGTTTTGGAGTGACATTCACTATTTCCGATTCATTCTTTAGTAGCTTTTGAAGCTCAGTGGTGGAACCTACAAAGAGATTGTTAGTAGTGTTTGCAACATTTTTAACATCATCTTTTTTGTCAATGTCTTTCTTTTTCTTATTAAGATCCATTAGCCTATCGTTTACATCAGAAATATTTTTAATCATTCCTGATAACACTTCGAACGCTCGAGGATGCTCACTTTCACGTGCAACTTCCATCATAAGCTCTAAGCTTTGTTTTCCTTTTTCCACAAGTTCATAATATGTATCTCTAGAATATTTGTAATCATTATCAATGTTTTTTTCTTCTGGAGGGAAGAACTTTTCCATATCTTTTTTACTCATTTAATATAACTAACTCACGATTCTTAAGATGCGCAGCTTCAATATCATCTTTAGATTGACCATAATAACTTACTGCATGGTGTTTTTCAACTAAATAATCATTTATTGATTGATCTGCATAGTTTGTTGTTCTCCACAGTTCACCTAAAATTCTGCCAAATTTTCCTTCAGCATCTTTTTGTGTTTTAAGTAGAATGCCAGCTTCGTCGTCTAGCATTCCTGTTAAAAACTTTTTAGCAGCCAATCCGTATTTTTTTTCTTCAAGATCTCTTGTCCTTGATTCTGGTGTATCAATACCATATAATCTTATTCTTTCTTTGTGTAACCACACTCCAAAACCTAAATCAATATCAACATCAACTGTGTCTCCATCAATTATCTTTACTACTTTACATCTGTATGTATACATATTTAACTCGCACTATCTAAAATATTGGTTGAAAATCCAAAAGTACTATCATCAAGTCCTATAGTATTTATAGGATTAGGCGTAACAACTATTGTTTCTAATCCTACATCAGAATCATTGAGACCTGCTTTAATATCAAATACTTTTGCTCTAGCATCGCGTATGATACTAGTGTCTGAAATTGGACCATGAAAACTTAATTTCATTTCAAAGTCCAACGTATAAATTATTGTTCTTCTTTGTTCTATTGCACCTTCAAAATCATCTGAAAAAGATACACCTTGTATAATAACTTGTATGTCTTCTTTAAACTCTGGATATTCAGATGAAAATGGTTTTATAGTCATTGAATACTGTGGATTAAACGTAGGAAGTATTTGTTCTACAATTTGTAATGCGTCATCTTGTGATTTAGCGTATGCGTTTAATTGAAAATTAACTGAATATGGTACTGGATTAAAAAAACGTTGTCTTTTAGTATTTTCACCAGTGGAAGAATTTGTAGTAAAATTTCCAACTTTAGCTAATTGCCTTTGCGCATCATATGAAATAGATGTAATCTCAAAAGATAATCTTGGTAACTTAATTGCAACTTGTGTATCTTCTCTTAAACTTGGATTTTCTCTTATTCTTTCAAGATACTTTTGTTTTGGTGCATATGACAACGGAACTTTAAGTTGACTTATTACTGCACCAGATGAGTTTTTTCTTATAACATATATATTGTTAAAAAGCCTGCCGAACAGCGCCACAGCTTTTTTAGTTTTAGAATGATAAAAGTGTCCACCAAACATTAGTTATTACTCACATCGCCGAATGGATTAGATTCACTAAAGTCAATGAAGTCCGCTCCTGTTGAAAAGTCTGTATTTTGCTCGTTCTCTGATAATTGATTATCTTCTACTACTAGCGAAATAACTCCGCCAGCACCAGATTTTAATCCTAATACGTGCTTACTTGTAGCAAAGGTATGATATTTACCGTCGTCAGCTCCTGCATGAATGATATGTAATTTATCATCAGAATCTGAATACTTTGCTACTTCGCCTCTCATAATGGTGTCACCAATTGGAGACGTGATTGTTTCTCCTACTTGAAAAGCAGTAATTGCTGGACTTGAAAATGTTATTATAGGATTGACATAACTAGAACCACCATTCGTAATTGTAAGTCCATTAACTTTACCATTATTACTATCAATTGAAGCAGTTATTACAGCGCCAGATCCTGTGCTATCATTTATTGTTACTGTTGGTACTACAAAATAATTACTGCCACTATCAGTAATATTTATACTTTGTAACACACCACTACTTAATGTTGCAGAAGCTTCAGCACTATCTCTTGTATTATCTAGCGATAAAATATACTTGTATGCGTATTTAATTTCAAGACTATCTAAGGCATCAACACCAGTGTCCATATCTTCTCCAGTATATTCAAATAGTTGACATCTCATTTTGTATACTGGTAAGTTACTTAATTGATAAAATGGTTGTTCATGTTCTACATGCATTATTTGGAAAAAAGATTTACTTAAAGGAAGATATATTAAGTCGCCTTCGGCTGGTCTTTGAGTTGTAATCTCATTATCATACCTTTGTACAGTTGCTGCCCATCTTCTTCTTGATACTATAAATGTAGCTTCATCACGTATTTCTACGCCAAATCTTGTAAAGAGATCGCCTTCACCTTCAAACCCTTCTGTATTCTCAATATACATTTCAAGCATATACGACGAATTAAAACTTGATACTGGATCATCTCCGAATATCTTATCTTCATTCACAATATCTCTTGGTAAGTAATAAAGGTCTTGACCATAAGTTTTAAGCGCTTCAATAACTATGTCTTCATAGAGATTCTGCTCGGATCTTACTTTTTGACTAAAGTATAAATTTGTTGCCATATTATCCTACAAAAAAGTCTGGTGGAAATTCGTGTTCTAATCTTATGTTTTCTCTAAGAGTAGCTATCTCAGCAGTAGCATCATCATACAATTGTCTTCCATTTAAAATAACGCCTCCAGGTAATTGCATTCCTTCAAACTTAATTAAGTTCTGGCCCCACTGTTGTTTTATCAATGCAGTGGTATATTCTTTTATAAACATATCATTAAATATTGAGGTATGATCAACATCACTCACTTCAGTATAAACTTCAGCTACAATATAATCACCAACTTTAATATCGCCATCAACAAAATCACCAAATACATAAAGTCTGTTTTGTCTTCTAGAAAACTGAACCTGAGGCGTGCCATTTAATTTCATATCTAATGTAGACAGATATTGTTGCATTTGTTCATAGTATGCTAAGTCACCAGCAAAGCTTACTAAATCATGAATATTATTCAACATCATTTGATATTTTATATCAAACATTCCACTACCACCAACAATACCGCCTGCAACAGGAAACATTTTAGAAACAAATATTATATTGTTTGCTAAAGGTATATATTGATTCGTAACATCATCTGCTGTAACTAAGTGCTTAAGATATGTTCTCACAGTAGCATCTGAATGAAACTCACGATAGTACTGTAGAGCTTCGTCAACTCTGTCTTCGAGCTGATCTTCATCAACATTTACTTCAATTACTGGTTCGCCTAAACGTCTTCTACAATAATCTATAAGAGTTGCGCGTGAATTAGGAGCTGCCATCTATTTATCTTTCTAATTACTTTAATTATATTTATATCTTTTTTTATTACTGAGCGTCAAAGATATAAGCAGCACCACCTCCAGAAAAACTAGTGCTGTCGTTTGAAGCGCCAACTATTAGATTACCAAATTTGTCTACTCCCATACCATAACCAAATAATCCAGTGGCTGTAGGTCCAACAGTAAATGCATTTAATTTATGAGTTTGACTCCACGTTGTTCCAGACCTACTAAAGATATAAACTGAGCCAGAATTTGATACTGAATCATCATCAAAAGGTGCAGCTATAAAAAGAACATCTCCTTGGGCCTGGCCTTTATCAAATTCAACACCTGTGCCTCCATCACTACCACCAAATTTATCTCCAGCTGCTATATCAGCAGGTACTATTTTAGCTTGTTGAGTATAGCTAGTTCCTGATCCAGTAAAAATATATACTTTTCCGGCACTAGTAGGTGTTTTACAACCAATAGCAATTGTATTTGTTCCATTAGCACCTTCATGACATGCAACTCTTACTCCAAAATTATCACCATCAACAAGATCTGAAGGACTAGTTAATTTTGCTTTTTGTGTCCACGTAGTTCCAGATCTTTCAAATACATATGCAGCACCTCTATTACTACCACCAGTATCATGACCATCTGCTCCAACAACTATTAAATCACCATCAATATCGGCATTCTTTCCAAATGCATCAGCTGATGCAGTATCACTACCAGCGAAGTTTGCTTGTGCTACACCAGATCCTGTATATACATAAACTCTTCCAGCATTAGTACTGCCAGTATCATCAGCCTGTGCACATACTATAGTTGTATTTCCACTCATCTTTATAAATTTTCCAAAAGTTGTATGGTTCGAGCCTGGTCCATTCACGCTAGCTGCGTGTGACCAAGTTGTACCTGATCTAGTAAACCACGAAGCTTTTCCTCTGTAGGTACCATCATAATGGGCATATGCCCCAATCGCAACTACTGCACCTTCAGACGTTCCACCTATTGCGACACCATTACCAGCAAGTGAGCTAGCAGACAATGATGGAGGAAGCAATAGCGCTTGTTGACTCCACGTACCTCCTGATTTATAATATACGTATGCTCCACCTCCTGAATTTACATTATCGGATCTACCTTGTGCACCAATAACTGCATAATTACGATCGATGTCAACTTCTATACCAAAAGCATCATTGGCAGCTAAATTAGAAGGTACGATCGCTGCAATGCTGGCAGGTGTACTAGACCAATCAGGAGCAAATTCTAATGTAAAACCAATAGGAAAATTTACAGCGCCGTTAACGTTGTCAGTTACAGCTATTGTTAAAGTAAAAGTACCACCATGTGTAGTAGTTGTGCTAGGCGTTACAGTAAAATAATTAGATGAATCACCAGTTCCTTGAGTAATTGTTGCTTCATTTGTTAAACCACTAGTTGATGAGCTCCATGTCAGTGTTCCTCCTTCTGGATCAGTTGAGATCGCATTTATAGTAATAGGTGTTCCATCAGTAGCTAATGTGTAATCACTGTCAGCACCAGTTATGGCAGATGGTGATCCATTAGCGATTGTAGCAATAAGATACCAACCAGTGCCATTATACATGAATAATTTATTATTACTAGTAACTATTACTTGATCACCTGTAGACATTCCTGTTAATACGCCTAAAGCAGTTAAATTTGCGACAGTGAATACTTTATTCGCATTTGTACTAATTAAATTAATAACCGTATCAGAATCATAACCAAGCGTTTGGTTTACTGTCCAAACTGTTTTTGTGGAATTATAAGTATATGTTTTTCCGCCACTGGTATACGACTGATTGTTTGACGGGCTATTTGGAAAATTTATTGCCATCTATCTATCCTTTGATTACTTTAGTTTTATTATGAGAGCTGACATTAACTTAGATCCCAAGAAGTCGTTTCTTCATTCCATGAATAAATTTCATCGCTATCAGCATCTGGATAAGCGACTGGCGGTTCCCATAAACATGTAGTTTCATTTAGTGTCCAAGACGTATAAGGTTGAGGATGATAAAAAGCATCTCGGTCTTCATCGTAAATATAGCCAATACCTGCATAATTTTTACGGAAAGGCGTACCACCACCACTGTGTACATTACCATGTGTATTAAAGGATGTTTGTTTCCAAATAGCCCAACCAGTTAAGTTAGATAAAAAATTAATTCCATTTATTTCTTGTTCAACGTCATTACTATCTAGTAATTCGTTGTTATGAACAACAATCACTTCCATAACTTTTGAATTTAATCCTATTTTTGCAAAATGCGCCATTATGTTGTATAACTCCCTGAAGCTGTAAATTTAATAATAGTATTATTGCCGTTTGTGGTGACTGTAGGACTTCCAGAAGTTGTTCCGGAATACTGACTCGTTGGAACTCTAATAATTACAATACCTGATCCACCTGCATACCCATTAACATCTCTGTGTCCGCCACCTCCACCACCTGTATTTGGTGTGCCTGCTGTACCTGCTGCACCTCCATAGGCTCCACCGCGGCCGCCTCCACCAGCAGGCGCAGGATTAAATCCTTGAGGACTTCTATTAGATTGTAAAGCTCCTGATCCTCCGCCAGCATAGTACACTGATGCGCCTGTTATATTGTTTGCTACGCCTATACCACCTTCGCCACCAGATGCATTATTATAACCATCATTACCTACTGCTCCAGCGCCACCGCCTCCTCCCATATTGTATGATTGTGAACTGCCATCTCCACCATCATTACCTTGACTTGGAGATGTGCTTGGTACGTTACCTGAGCCAGGAGACGTAGATCTATGACCAGCTCCGCCACCAGATCCCCCATCAGCGCCAGTCTCCTTACTATTTGAAGTATATCCACCACCACCTCCACCGCCGGCAGAAGCAATAGTAGTAAAACCAGATCCAGATATTTGTGAAGCTCCTCCATTAACGCCTCTTGATTGACTGCCACCATGAATTCCGGCAGTACCACCAGCACCTACTGTAACTGTAATTGTAACATTTACTGCCGAAACAGTTTGTGTTGATGTTCTATAACCTCCAGCACCGGCACCGGCACCAGTCCAGCCTCCTCCACCGCCGCCGCCACCGACAACTAAGAAATCAAAAGTACCGGGTGGCGCTGGAGTATTTGCTAATTTAGCAACAGCATCATCACTTATTGGAATCCACCCTTGCGAGTCTCCAGAGTAAATTAATTGTAATGACTGCCCATCTAAGGTATATGCTGTATCGGAATCAGTTTCTGCTTGAAGTTTAGTTCCATTAGCAGAATGTATTTGAAAATTATTAGTATTCCAGTTTCTAGCATAATCAACAAATGTTATAGCATTTCCTACACTTGCTGTAGCAGGTAAACTTGCTGTTACTATATTACTAGTTGTATCTATAAAATATCCATTACCTGCAGATACGTTTACAGCTGAATCAGTAATTATAGATGATTGCCAATTGACGCCTGCTGGCCCGACAGCACCTGTAGCACCTGTAGCACCTGCAGGACCTGAAACAGTTACCCATTGTGAACCGTCACTATCCGTATAGTATACAAATAATGTTGCATCGGTTGTATCAAACCATAAATCGCCAGCTGCAGGACTGGAAGGGGCAGTATCAGATTGAGTAGCATTTGCTACAGTGCCGGTCGCACCTGTAGGACCAGCAGCGCCTGTAGCGCCTGTAGGACCAGTGGAACCGGATATATCAACCCATTGCGCGCCGTCGCTATCTGTATAATACACGAGTAAAGAAGCATCATTTGTATCAAACCACATGTCTCCAGATGAAGGACTAGCTGGTGCTGTTGCAGATTGAGTAATTGCTGCTTCTTGTCTAGCTTGAACGTAATCAGAATCAATAAGAGATATTGCTGCTGAAGAATCGAGATCAGATTTTGCACTAATTAAACCTACAAGAGTTGAATAAGCAGAGTCATCATCATTTAATGCAGCTGCTATTTCATTTAAAGTGTCTAGAGTTCCTGGTGCACCACCAATCAGACTATTGATTTGTGTAGTAACATAAGCCGAATCAGTAAAATCTGCATTTGTATATTTAGTTTGTCTAGCTTGAACATAAGATGAGTCAATTAAAGCAGTTGTTAAAGCAGTCGTACTTGCTGAATCTAAACCTGCTGCTGATCCAGCAATTGTAACTGTATCAGTACCTGCAGTAGTTGTAAGAGTTATATTTGAACCAGCTTCAAGTGTAAGAGTATCTTGTATCATTAATCCTAACGGCGCATTCCATACATATGCAGCTCCTGCATTAGAACCTCCAGCATCTGCACCTTCAACTCCAGCAATAAAGTATAGGCCATTACCTGATATTTCTAATGCTTTACGTTCGTATGCCAATTTACCGCCATGCGTGTCACTTGTTAATAATTGTTTAGTTTCTGTCCAAGTTGATCCAACTCTTTCAAATACAAAACCACTTCCTACTTCAACACTATTAACCTGATATCTTATTGCAACACCTACTGCAATATTACCATCATCTGAAATTGATACACCATGACCAAATTCGCCTCTTAAGAAATTTATAGAACTAACTAGCTTCGCTTGTTGAGACCACGTAGTTCCAGATCTAGTAAAGATATAACAACTTCCAGCACTAATTACACTGTTTGGACGTTCTTCCGGCGCACCTACTATTAAAGTATTTCCATCTATATCTAATGACATAGAGAATCCAAATTTGTCATAAGCTTGTGAATCCGATGACACTAACTTAGCTTGTTGAGCAAATGAAGTAGTTGAAAATTGATCAACTCTATCGTCACTAGCACCACATCTATATAATTTTGTTCCTGTAGGGTTAAATGTAATTCCTCTAGTATTATTATCTGTTGTGGATAATTCAATACTAGTATTACTATAAGACGCTGTTGAAACATCATAACCTGTAGTTAAATTATATAAAAAGATAAAACTATTCGTAGCATTAATAAACATTTGTGTTCCATCTGTATTGAAAGCAATACCAGCTGGAGCATTTGTTTGTGTACTAATACTTTTATTTGAATCATAAGAAAACGAACTAATATCCCATGGTGTTGATAAATGATATTCAAAAACCGCTCCTGCTACTGGATAAGGTTTGTTTACAATAAACATTTTTGTACCATCAGGTTTAAAAGCTATTGAAAAAGCTCTATTAACACCACCTTCACTAGCTCCTCTTATATCTATAGATACACTATCATATGATGCTGTAGATAAATCAAATGCTGTTGATAAAGAGTATTGAAAAACAGCATGTGTACCAGATGCTTGATCTGTTGAAGAAGATATATACATTTTAGTACCATCAGGTTTAAAAAATATACCAGATGGATAGGTTGTTTGAGAAGCTACACTAAAACGAACATCATCGAAAGTTATAGAATTTAAATCATAAGCAGTAGATAATGAATATTGAATAACTAGATCACCGGTGTCACCACCAGTACCAACTACAAATGCTTTTGTTCCGTCAGCGTTAAATGCAATACCATGAGGGTCTTCTAACTCATTTACAGAAGCAGATCCTCCTCCGGTCATCCTAGCTTCAACATCATGTGTTGGACTAGTTATATTGAAACCTGATTTAACAAAAACATATGCAGAGCCTGAACTGGCACCAGCACCTGAGTTATCCTCAGTTGAGCCTGCAGCAACATAATTTCCATCTCCAGATATAGATACATCTAATCCTAAATAATCTTGTGCTGCAGCATCTGAGGCTGTTATTGTTTGTGCATGTGCCCAACTTGTTCCTGCTCTATTATATATTGCCATATAACCAGAGTTAGTAGGACTACCTCCACTACTACCTACAACTACAGTATTACCATCATCAGTGATACCAACAGAAGTACCAAAAGAATTAGGTGACGACCCTTGTCTACTTAATTTTGCTTGTTGAGACCAACTAGTTCCTGATCTAGTAAAGATGTATACGTTACCAGCATTACTACTACTTTTCCTTGCTCCAACTACTACAGTATCACCATCAGCATCTATGTCAACTGAAGTACCAAAATAATCATCTGATTGTCCATCACTTGGATCTATTTTAGCTTGTTGTGTCCATGTTGTACCTGATCTTATATAGATATACGCTGATCCAGAATTGCTTCCATTAATATCTTCGTTATATGCTCCAGCTACTGCGTATGTTCCATCTTTACTTATAGATGCTGAATGACCTAAAGCATCGCCAGCAGCAGCGTCTGATGCTAATAACTTAACTTGTTGTGTACTACTTGCCCAGTTTCCAGTTGCAGCATCTGCATCTGCCACGACATCGCCTTGACCAGCAATTGATACTTTAGTAAACGCTGGAACAGGAGTAACTTGTCTTGATTGAACATAATCTGAATCAATAAGATTAATTGTGGTTGCTGAATCATTACCACTAGCAGCAGCTGTTACTCTTGCTTGTACATAAGATGAATCGACTAAAGCAGTGGTTTGAGCAGAATCTAAACCAGCTAATGTTCCACCAATTGTAACTGTATCAGTGGTAGCATTAGTTGTAAGAGTTATTCCAGTACCAGCTTCAAATGTAAGAGTATCTGAATATAAAGCGCTTTGTCCTGCTGTGACTACATACACACCTTGATTCGAGGTGCCTACAATAAAATCATCAAAAGCAGTATTACTATTTAATGAGAGACCATCGCTGAACTGTCCGCCAATTGCAGTAGGCGTAGATCCTGATCCATTTAACGTGGTTCCAACTATTTTTCTAACTTCGGTCCACGTAGATCCGGATCTAGTAAAAACATAAGCAGTGTTAGCAGCATAAGCTCCTACTAATAATGTATCACCTTTTAATTGTATTCCTTGACCGAAATATTTTCCAGTTGCAGCATCAGATGCTGTGACACTTGTTTGAGAAGTCCACGATCCGCTTACTTTCTTATAAATATAAACTTTACCAGTGTTTGAATTAATTCTTGATGCGCCTATTGCTAGATAGTCGCCGTCTAGTGCGACACCAGCTCCAAAGTCTTTTGGAGTGCTAGCATCAACAGGAGCTGAAATCTTATGTGTTTCTGTCCATGTTGATCCAGATCTTTCAAAAATATATACTCTACCATTAGAATTGTCATAACCCGGTGCTCCAATTGCTACTATTGAATCAGTAGGCATACTAATATAGGCTCCAAAATTAGCATCGGCAACAGTCGCAACATCTGATGCAATTAATTCCTGCTGTAATCCCCATGTTGATCCAGATTTGTAATACACCCATGCAGAACCCCAACGATCAGTGGTGGTACTAGAACCTATATCGTCTTTAGCTCCTACTATAAAATGGTTTCCGTTAATACTTATATTACCCGTAGTGCCCCACTTAGGATCACTACCAGCCAAACCTGATGACACTATTGTTTGGCCTTCTGTCCAAGTTGTTCCTGATCTGGTAAATACTGTTACTGAAGCTCCTGAAACGTTTGAAGAGTTTATAGTTACTATAGCTTCTGTTGCATCTGCATTAAGTGCAACACTAGTACCCATACGATATTGATGAGCGCTAGTGCTAACTGTTAACTTTGCTTGCTGAGTCCATGTAGTTCCAGATCTAAAGAATATAAAAGCTGCACCATTATTTTCATAAGGACTTTCGTCATAATAGTGAGCCCCTACTATTACATAATTACCTGCCATATCCATATGTGAACCAAAAGCATCGGATGCATACCAATCTGTATTCCTAAGTCTTTGTTGTTCTGTTGCAAGTGGCCAACTCACCGCTGTTGTGTCTGCCACAACATCTGTTTGACCAGTAACCGATATAGTATTAAATGATGAAACAGGAGTAACTTGCCTTGTTTGAACGTAAGATGAATCAATAAGAGCGATTGTGGTTGCTGAATCATTACCACTAGCAGCAGCTGTTACTCTTGCTTGTACATAAGATGAATCGACTAGAGCAGTCGTACTTGCTGAATCTAATTTACCTGCAATTTGATTTGTAATCGTTGTACTAAAGTTTGCATCGTCTCCAAGTGCAGCTGCTAATTCGTTTAAAGTATCTAAAGCTCCAGGTGCAGCATCTATTACACTATTGATTTGTGTAGTAACATAAGCTGAATCAGTAAAATCCGCATTTGTATATTTAGTTTGTCTAGCTTGTACATAAGATGAATCAACAAGAGATGTTGCTCCGGCAGAATCTAAACCTGCTGCAGCAATTGTAACTGTATCAGTAGTAGCATTAGTTGTAATAGTTATTCCAGTACCAGCTTCAATTGAAAGTGTATCACGTAAAGCACTTGATAATGGCGCTGTGAATACATATGCTGATCCGGATCTAACTCCGCTAGCGGCTTCAAATCTAGCACCACCAATCACTGTTCCATTGTCTTTTGCTATAGCTACGCCATAACCAAACTCATCATTAGAGGCAGCATCGCTTGCGTACAATTTAATTTCTTGTGACCACGTGGTTCCAGATCTTGAGAAAGCATATAGAGCTCCTGCATTACCGTATGCGGTATCTTCATTGTATGATCCTGCTACAATTGAATTACCATCACCGCTTATTCCTACTGTAATTGCAAATAAATCTTGTTGAGCAATATCAGTTGGTTGGATTTTTTGTTCTTGAGTCCACGTTGATCCAGATCGTGTGAATACAAATACAGCACCTGAATTAGTATCACACTTGTAACATCCGATAGCTATAGTGTTGCCGTCCCATGAAATATCACACGACTCCCCAAATTTTGCAAAACTTTCTTCAGCCACTGATGCTTGTATTTTTTGTTGCAATGACCAACTAGTTCCCGATCTTACAAAAACATAAGCTGCTCCATCATAATCAACTAACGCACCATGATCATGACGTGCTGTCATAACCATAGTATTACCATCTTGTGATAAAGCACATTTGTTACCAAAATCAGAGTTGAGTGTAGTACCGGTTGGATTGGCTATCGCAGCTTGTTGTGACCAACTTCCTCCTGAATATACAAATATATAACCTTTTTTAACACTCGTAGCTCCTACAGCAATTGTCAAACCATCGCCTGATATTGAAGATCCAAATCCAAACAAATTCGAAGTTGTAGTATCTGATCCTCTTATTTTTGTTGCGCTTGACCATGTAGATCCACTTCTTGTCCAAACATATATAGCACCAATATTGCTCTGGGCGCTTGTGTTACCATTAAATGGAGCTCCAGCAACAACTGTATTTCCATCATCTGAAATATCTAGAGATCTTCCTAAGTTATTTTCAGTTCCTGGATCACTAGCTTTCAATTTAGCTTGTTGTGTCCATGTTGAACCAGATCTTACAAATACATATATAGCACCTGATTTAGTAGCAGTAGTATTTTCTTGCTCTGCACTTATAATAGCTGTATTTCCATCTTGAGATACTGCAATTTCTTGGCCAAAGTAATGTTGCGTAGCTCCATCTGAAGCAACTAGTTTTGTTTGTTGATTTGATTGAGACCAAATTGGACTTGCTCCATCTCCGTCTGCAACAATATCTGTTTGACCAGTAACTGATATAGTAGTGAATGCTGAAACTGGATCAACTTGTCTTGTCTGAACATAAGATGAATCGATTAAAGCAATTGTGGTTGCTGAATCATTACCACTAGATCGAGCTTGTACATAAGATGAATCGATTAAAGCAATTGTGGTTGCTGAATCATTACCACTAGATCTAGCTTGTACATAAGATGAATCAATAAGAGATGTTGTTCCGGCGGAATCAATTAAACTTGTAACTGTTTTACCATTAAGTTTTATAGATTCAGTAACTTCAAGTCCTTTTCGAACTACGAAATTTTTAAAATTTGTCATTGGTTCACTTTCCCCAAGAGTTTATACTATTTATACAGACTGATTACTTTAATTTTATTAATATTTTACTTTATTTATTTAATCTATTATTGTGTAAAACCTATTGTATAAACTGCACCTGAATTATTTGCAGTAGTATCTTCGTTTCCAGCGGCTACAACAGCAACACTTCCATTACCACTTATATCTGCACCAGATCCATAAAAAGCATTGTTGGCAGCATTGCTAGCAGAAATTTTCTTAACCTGTGTCCAGCTCGTTCCAGATCTAGAGAAAAAATATACAGCACCTTGAGTTGTTCCGTCTTTTGACTTTGCACCTACCATAGCTGAATTACCATCTGTAGTTAAACTTACTACATGTCCAAATTCAGCTAGCGTACTAGTTGATATATCACTACCCGATAATGTTGCTTGGTATGACCAATAAATGTCAGATCTAACGTAAATCATTGCGAGTCCTGAACTACTACCTTGAGCCCATTTTGCTCCAACGATCATTGTTAAACCATCACCACTTACATCTACAGACCAACCAAAATAAGCAAAACCATTGCTATAATTGGGAAGGCTACTGAAATCTGTATATCTAACTACTCTCTGACCACCATAAGCACTCCCGGTCCATGCATATTGGTAAGCAGCACCGTTATGTTGATGACCAGCATCATAGCTATAAGCTCCTACAACAAGATACAATCCATCTCCAGAAAGTGATAAAGCTCTACCATCTTCATAACCACTGAAATGGTCGCCGGCATTACCGTCATCTGCATAAACTTTCTGCTGTTGTGACCACGATGTTCCGCTTCTTGTAAAAATATAAGCCGCTCCTGCACCAACTGCTCTAGGAGTAGTATTATTATAGTCTCCTATAGCTACCCTACTACCGTCGTCTATTATAGCGACAGAAGTTCCAAAATAAGAAGATGTATCACTAGCAGTTAATTTTGCTTGTTGTGTCCAAGATGTACCTGATCTAGTAAAAATATATGCAGCTCCCCCTCCGCTTTTATTCCAGGCTCCAACAACTGCAGTAGTACCATCGCTATTAATCGCGACTGCCATTCCAAATCTATCTTGACTTGCATCGTCACTGTGTTGTATTCGAGCTTGCTCTGACCAACTAGAACCATTATAAAAATATATGTAAGCTGAACCGGCATTGCCATTACCAGTGTCCTCAAGATCAGCACCAACTATAAAATATAAACCACCACGGGCCATATCTAAATTACCCATCATACCAAGACGGTCGTCTTGGCCAGCATTAGAAACCTTTAAAGGACCAGCAGTTTGAGAAGCTGTCGATAGATTATATGGAAATGATAGTGTAAAACCAATAGGCCAATTTACAGCGCCATTGACGCCATCTGTTGCAGCTATTGTTAAAGTAAAGGTTCCACCATTACTATTGTCAGAACTAGGCGTTACAGTAAAGTAATTAGATGAATCTCCAGATCCTTGAGCAATTGTTGCTTCATTTGTTAAACCACTAGTTGACGAACTCCATGTAAGAGGTAATCCTTCTGGATCAGTTGAAATTGCATTTATAACAGTAGCAGTTCCATCAGTAGCTAATGTATAAGAGCTATCAACTCCAGATATTGCAGATGGCGCATTATTAAGAATTGTTGCAATAAGAAACCAACCAGTACCATTATACATATATAATTTACTAGTGCCAGTAACCAATGCTTGGTCACCTGTAGACATTCCTGACACTGCAAGTAAAGCAGGTAAATTTGCGACAGTAAATACTTTATTTGAATTTGTACTAACTAAACTTACTACTTGAGAAGAATCCAATATATCAGAAGAAGATGATAAAACTGAATTTACAACTGCAGAGTCAACCGCATTTGCATTAAGTATACTTACCACTTCACCAGAATCTAGGCCTGATAGTTTACTACTTTTCCAAACTGTTTTTGCAGAATTATAAGTATATGTTTTTCCACCACTAGTAAGCGTTTGTCCATTTGATGGGCTGTTTGGAAAATTTATTGACATTTAGCTATCCTTCTAATTACTTTAATCTTATTTATATTTTTATGTGTATTTGAATCCTACTATTCCACCGCTAAGACCAACTGCACCTGGTGCTGAAGAAACAACCGCTTTATAAGCATCAGCTGTTAAAGCCACACTTTTTCCATAACCATCAGATGCTGGAGTATTATCAGATGGAGTGTGATTAAACCTAGCTGACTGAGACCATGTAGATCCACTTCTTTCGAATATATATATTGCACCACTATCAGTTGCAGATCCTGCAGCTGCTTGATTTGAACCAATTGCAATTGTGTTACCATCGTCACTTAAATTTACCGAATGTCCAAATCTCTGATTTAAAATAGAATCTGATGGGGTAAGTTTTGCTTGTAAAGACCATGAACTACCAGATCCTGTATATATGTATACGTGACCAGAATCGTACGGACTACCTAATGCAGTAATGTGACCTCCTGGCTGACCAATTGCTATAGTCGTCGTATCTCCACTCATTGATATACCATTACCAAAGTATGACCAAACTCCTAGACCTTCAGCTCCTGTTGGAGCTTCAAATTCAACTAAAGCAGCTCCACCAGATGTAGTTGGGGCAAAACCAGTTGTCCCTGTTCCTTTATAGAGATAAACTTTTCCGCTTCCTGAATTATAACCACCATCACCTATTAAAAAGTATTGATTAGATGTACCAAAACCAGCACCAGCAAGTGTGTTCCCAAACTCAGATGAATAACCGTTCCCACCCTGCCAACTACTATCAGGAGATTGCATACTTGTTGTGCGAGAGTATGAATTAGCAGTCGCATGATTGCTTGTGTAATATATTTCTACAGATCCTTGATTGCCTTCGTTTTTACCTTGACATGCAACAAATATTAATCTACCTGTTGATCCGACCTTTTGCATCATAATATTTCTTCCAAACTGGTCATAAGCTGCAGGAGTACTTCTTACAATTTTTTGTTTTTGAGATCCTGAGAATGCATATACTGCACCTGCAGCAGCTGTTGAACCTACATTTAAACCGGATGATCCAGCAACGACTGCTCCATCGCGAATAGCCACACTAAATCCCATAGCATGCGTAGCGGCTGTGTCACTGGGCGCATATGAGTTCATTGGTCCAGACCATACGCTGGTACTAGTATTGAATGTGTATCTATAAGCTCTACCATCTGCACCAGCGTATGGTACACCTACAACCAGTTCATGGGTACTACGATCAAGATCCATACTATACCCTAGCCGATCACCGGAGCCACCTTCTTCACGAAAATGTTGCGTTGCGCCAGCCCATGGCGATGGAAACGATAATGTAAAACCAATAGGAAAATTTACAGCGCCATTAACACCATCTGTTACACCTAGTGTTAATGTAAAAGTTCCAGCATGAGCAGGAGTTGTGCTAGGTGTTACAGTAAAGTAATTAGATGAATCGCCAGTTCCTTGAGTAACTGTTGCTTCATTTGTTAAACCGCTGGTTGATGAGCTCCATGTCAATGTTTCTCCTTCTGGATCAGTTGCAATTGCATTTATAACAATAGCAGTTCCATCAGTAGCTAATGCGTAGTTACTATCAACACCAGTTATAGCAGATGGTGATCCATTAGTTATTGTAGCAATAAGAAACCAGCCAGTACCGTTATACATATATAATTTATTAGTAGCAGTAACTATTGCTTGATCGCCAGTAGACATTCCTGATAACGCGCCTAAAGCTGCTAAATTTGCGACAGTAAATACTTTATTTGAATTTGTACTAACTAAACTTATTACTTGAGAAGAATCAAAAACATCAGAAGAGGATGATATAACTGTATTAATACCTGCAGAATCTAAAGTATTTTGAGTTTTTATATTTGCAATTACAGCAGAATCAAAAGGAGGAATAGCATTTGCAAGCCAGCTAGTTTTTGAAGAATTATAAACATATGTTTTTCCACCACTAGTATGCGTTTGTCCATTTGACGGACTATTTGGAAAATTTATTGACATCTATCTATCCTTCTAATTTTTTTAATATTTTTTTGTGTTTAGTTCTATTATGAATATTCAAATACATATGCATTGCCTGCACCTGCTTGCCCACCAACACTAGCATTTCTTGAGCCAACAACTGCTATATTTCCTTCTATAGCAACACCTATACCAAGGTATGCTCCATCTTCTAGTGTACTGATGTCTAATTTTTTTTGTTGTTTATATATTCCAGTTGTATACTGATGAATAGAATCCCCATTGCCAGTAGTAAGATATATTTTAGTACCGGCGGAATTAAATACAATATCTGTCACGTTAATATTTGATCCTGGTACTATACTATCATTTGTAAGAAATGATCCTGAATCTCCATCATAACTAGCTGTAGATAAATCATAAGCTGTACTTAAAGTAAACGTACGAATTCTATCTGTTTGAACTCCACCGGCAAATAATTTGGTACCATCATTATTAAATAATGCATATTTCGGTTCCTCACTTGATGAAACAAGTATTGATTTGGAATCATATGATAATGTTGATAAATCGTATGGAGTGGATAAACTGAATTGAAATACTTTTCTATTTTGTTGTCCTGGCATTATCACGCCATTACCACTATTAAAAAATTCAAAGTTATCAAAACTATTATCAACACCTGGTGATCCTGAATCACCTGCAATTGAAGTAGGTATTGTATAATCATTATTTGCCCATGATGCAGTTGATAAATCATAAGCTGTACTTAGATCATATTGAACAAACATTCTGCCATAAGCACTGCCACTACTAACACCTGATAATATATGAAGTTTAGTTCCATCTGAATTGAATCTGAAACCTTTTGGAACAGGGATTCTTGTTCTTGAGTCTATTTCATGTGTTATCGTTACACTTGATATATCATATGCTGTTGCTAAAGTATATTCAACAATTGTTTTTGAACTAGAGATAATATACATTTTAGTACCATTATTATTAAATATGATATTAGTAGGTTTTTGATTTCTAAATGATTGACCCGGTAATACAAATGTAGAAATGTGATCAAAGAAGTGGGATGTATTGTCAGATGACATATTTAATATTCCATAATTTGAACCATCATTAGTAAAAACATAAGCTGCTCCAACTGGATTTCCTGATGAAGTTGAACGATTAGCTATTGCTCCTACTATAATGTCGTTTCCTGATATTGCAACATCTTGCCCAAACTGATCATCAATTCCAATATCACTAGGTTGTCCCGCGAACACTTGAGTCCAGGAACTCCCACTACCTGTAAAAACATATACCTTACCTGCATCTCCATAAGAAGTGTCATTCGCTGGTGCGCCAACAACTAACATATTTCCTGCATCGTTTATATCTAACCCAGTTCCAAAATTATCATAATTAGCTGTATCGCCACCTTGAATTATCACTTGTTGTGTCCATGTTGTTCCGGATCTTGTATATATTATTACAGCCCCTTTTCTTGCAACATTGTAATCATAACCCCAAGAAGTAACAGCTAAGATACTTCCATCTTGATTGGACTTTACATTATATCCAAACTGATCATCTGAACCACCGCTAGAATTTGTTAATGTTGCTTCTAAAGTGAAAGTTCTTGAAGCATCACTTCCGGATCCTTTATATACATAAACCTTACCTCTTTTGCTATTGTCCCAAGGAGCTCCTATAAAGATGCGCTCTCCTGATGCGTCATAATCAACTGTGAAGCCAAACTGGCCTGTAATTCCTGTAGTATTATTAGGAATATTCGTATGATGAGACCATGATGAACCAACATATCTGTGAATAGAAATTCTACCCATTTGAGTATCTGGATCATTAGCTCCTTTATTTGTCCCTTCAGATCCTAATTGTGGTTCTCCAACTACTAACCAATTTGAAGTTGATGTTGAAAAAGCAGATGAAGATATGTCTGGTGTTATTGAAACACTAGTACCAAAATATTGATATTGACCGCTGTTAGTAGATATTATATTAGCAACATTACTCCAGTTAGGAGCACTACCACCACTACGTTTAAACATATGAACTCGTCCTGCCGCCCCGCCGTCTCTACCAGAAGATCCTGTTGTTGTACTACGAGGGGCTGCTACAGCAAGCATATTACCAGCTAAGGAAAGATTATATCCAGCCCAGCCAAATACTCCTGTATTAGGATCAAGTTGTGTATTTAATGTTGTTGCGGTAGCCCAACTTGGAAACTGCAATGTAAAACCAATAGGCCAATTTACAGCGCCATTGACGCCATCTGTTGCAGCTATTGTTAAAGTAAAGGTTCCACCATTACTATTGTCAGAACTAGGCGTTACAGTAAAGTAATTAGATGAATCGCCA